>Ga0314812_100001_pt1 | contig 46147 bp, 31 predicted proteins | sample STEome_9_FD_202336 | JGI IMG/M metagenome (GOLD analysis project Ga0314812, IMG submission 202336) | Metatranscriptome of soil surface biofilm microbial communities from soil inoculated with nitrogen-fixing consortium DG1, State College... ...
CCATGATTGTTATTATTTAGAGGTAGAAAAATATTGGCTTTTAATCCTGAGCTGTGCCGTAACGAAAGCGAAGTTGAAAGCAAACTCATAGTGCAATATTTACTACCACAGCTAGGTTATACTCCTGACACCTGGCATCAAGAAATTGCTGTTGGTAGCATTCGCTTAGATTTCTTAGCATTCGCCGCACAAGTAATTCCCTTTGTCTTAGACGCCAACTCACCCCTGAGTGTTGTGATGGAGGCAAAGCATCCCAAACAAAACTTAAATAATCATGTTCCCCGACTCAGGCATTATTTAACAAGTTTGAATGTAAAGTATGGGGTACTGACTAATGGCAAAGAAATCAGAATTTATCAAAAATTGCAATATGATATTCAGCTAATCTTTCAATGTTCTGGAAAGGAAGTTGATATAAATTTAAATGAAATTAAAAGTTTAATTGGTAGAGATAGTCTGAAGGAAGGGCAGTTACTAGATAAACCAACAGTTGAAATAAGTCAAAAGAATTCCAATTTTGAAGCAAAGAGGCAACATTCAATGAAAACAATTGCGGTTTACCATAATAAAGGCGGCGTAGGTAAGACTACCGTTGCAGTCAACCTGGCAGCAGCATTGAGTAAAAAAGGTAAAAAGGTACTATTAATTGATATAGATTCTCAAGCAAATACTACTTTTGCAACAGGATTAATAAAATTTCAATTTGAAGAAGACGATAATTTAAGAGAACGAAACGTATACCATTTATTAGAATCAGGAGATTTTAACTTGATTCCAGAAGTAGTGCGCTCATCTGATTATTTCAATAATCCAGAAATTGACGTTATTCCTTCACATATAACATTAATTGAATATCAAGATAAATTAAATAAAATATTAGCTAGTAGAAGTAGGCTGGTAACAAAACTAAAAAAAGTAGAAAATCAATACGATATTGTAATTATTGATACTCCTCCTTCTAGAGATTTGTATGCTGAAGTTGCACTCATTGCTACTGATTACCTAATAATTCCATCGGATTTAAAACCATTTGCTAACCAAGGTTTACCGACGGTCAAAAATTTTGTTAATCAAATTAATGAATCCAGACAAATGATGGGCAAATCACCCATTACTATAATGGGGGTTCTTGCTTCTAAAATCTCAACAAATGCTAAATTTTTGCAATACAATTTTCCTAAACAGAGAGAAGTAATTTCAGAGCGCTATCAACTGCCACTTATGGAAGCTGTAATTTATGATAGAACAGCGCTATCAGAATGTATGAATCAGACTATCACAGTTGGCGATTTAGAATATCCAGATCCTAAATCTATTATCAAATTTGCTGAATTAAAAACTTCTGCTCAAATTTCTGCCGAAGAATTTAATCTATTAGCAGATGAAGTGATCCAAAAAATGAAAATGGAGATTTATTAATGATTAATTTTTCTTTAGTGGATGTAAAAAGTATTACTTCTAATCAACCTCGTTCAAATTTTGCAGAGGCTGATTTGGAAAACCTTGCAGACATAATTATAGAGACTGGAGGAATTATCAGACCATTAGTTCTGAAAACTATAGACATCGAAAGCTATACAGTAATTGATGGACATTTTGAATATTATGCTGCGGTTAGGGCAAGAGAAAAAAATCCTCGACAAGGAGAAATGGTTAATGCTTTTGTCATTGCCTCAAAATTAGAGGATTTAGTATTACAGCAAGTTGCATTTTTTAAAAAAATTGACTCTTCTATTCAATCAGTAAAACCACAATTTGAAGTAACAAACTTAGAACCACGTCTGACAAACCTAGAATTACGCCTTGAGAAGCAATTTAATGAGTTTAGATCAGAATTCATACATGAAAAACAAAGAATAGATAATCATTTCAAACAACTTGAAAGCTTTATTCCTAAACAGAGCGAACAGAGTAGTCCACTGAGTTTATTAAACTCTTTGGACAAAGATGAATTATCTAGAAAATTACAACGCTCTAGAATTCGTGGGTCTGAAAAACTTGCAAAAGACATATTTGATGCTCGATGCAAGAAACCAAAGCAACAATTTGAAGATTATCATGATGTAGTAAAATCTGTTAAAAACTTGGGTGATAAAACAATTTTGACTATTATTGATGAATGGTCAAGAAGCTATTAGAATCGTAGGTTGAGTTATAGCTTGCTTTTATCTTCTTAGAGTGTTCCGTAGGCAAAGGGTACGAAGTAAAACCAATAAATTCGGGTTTTGTTCCTCAACTCAACCTACACAGCTTTGCGGTCTTTATCTGCTCCTGTCTTGTCTAGTACATCAAACATTACCCCGCATCTGTCGCAATGCGTCAAAGGCCTTCCTTCGTAACCCAACTGGTAACAGCGATAACCCTAAACCAGTCCAAGCTTTAGCAGTGGCAAAAGATTTTCCTGCTAAAACTAGTTCTCTGCCTTTTTGCGTTTCCCCCGTTTCAATTAAACGCAAGCCTAATAATAACTGCGTTTCCATTAAACGCTCCTGTCGAACTTTTTCTAATTCTTCCGATGCAAATTGATAACTTTCTAAATATCGGATTTTATCAAAAAAATAAGGAATAGCTCTATTGATACCTTGTTGTTCTGAGTGTAAACGATATTCCATCAGTAATTCTGACAAGTAATAAGCTTTTTTACCAGCCAAAGCTAATCTTACGAATAAATCATTGTCTTCACAATTTTGGAGATTGGGCAACATAAATCCCAATTCTTGCAAGGTTTGACGGCGAAATAATGTTGCTCCAATTTGAAAACTTTGACGAACAAATACAACTTTCAGCAAATTATCTACAATACCTGTGGGTAAATCCTTTCTTCCCCAGCGATGAGAATTTTCCTCAGTTTTTAGCTCATCTCGGATATTGTTAATATCAATTATCCAATGGTCTGTACCAACAAAATCAATACTAGAGTCTTGGTCAAGAATAGCTGCTGTAGTTGCTAGAAAATCAGGCGTTAGTCGGTCATCATCATCAAATTTAATAAAATATTCACCACTAGCAGCATCAAAACCAGAGCGCATATTATTGCTTTTACCAATATTTTGTGAATGACGAATGTATTTAATCCGAGGGTCTGTGTACTCGGACATTAATTCAGGTGTTCCATCACTGGAACCGTCATCACAAACAATTAGTTCAAAGTCTTGCTCTGACTGATTAAGTACACTGGCGATCGCATAACGTAAAAGACAGATACGATTAAAAGTAGGAATACAAACAGTAATTTTCGGCATACTACATAATAAATTGTTTATATTTAGTCAATAGTGCAAATAATTGCGATCGCTGTTTGATGAGCGATTATTTCCGAATCAATGTTTCATTGTATACATATAGGAATCCTATTTGATTTTTGAACAAAATTCCGTACACTTTACTCTTTTATAACCCTGTTGCCTATTGCCTATTGCCTGTTGCCTGCCTATACAGATTCAGCTCATTAATCAAATCGGACTGTTATATCTGTGGCATTTGGGCTTTTTGGTTTCTTGTCAGAGCATAACCCCTACCGTTGTCTAGGTTTTACATAGCAGCATTACCTAACGTTGGTTAAGAGCGTTATAAAATAGAAAGAAATAAAATTTATATACATTAGGCTCATTAAGCGTAATTTCCCATGACCACTTCTAAACGCCACTATCACATCACTACTTTCGGCTGTCAGATGAATAAAGCTGACTCAGAACGCATGGCTGGCGTGTTGGAAAACATGGGCTTTGAGTGGTCGGAAGATCCAAATAATGCAGATGTGATTCTCTACAATACCTGCACAATTCGAGATAATGCCGAGCAAAAAGTCTATTCTTACCTTGGTAGACAAGCAAAGCGCAAGCACGAGCAGCCAGATTTAACGTTGATTGTTGCTGGTTGCGTTGCCCAACAAGAAGGGGAAGCTTTGTTGCGGCGCGTGCCGGAATTAGACTTGGTAATGGGGCCGCAACACGCTAACCGCCTCAAAGATTTGTTGGAATCTGTGTTTGAGGGTAACCAAGTTGTAGCAACTGAACCGGTTCACATTATGGAGGATATCACCCAGCCGCGACGAGATAGTAAAGTCACTGCTTGGGTGAATGTCATTTATGGCTGTAACGAACGCTGCACCTACTGTGTGGTTCCCAACGTGCGTGGTGTGGAACAATCTCGCACACCAGAAGCTATTTGGAAAGAAATGGCAGAATTAGGAAAGCAAGGTTACAAGGAAGTTACTTTACTCGGTCAAAATATTGACGCTTACGGCAGAGATTTGCCCGGAACTACACCAGAAGGTAGGCATTTATACAACTTCACAGATTTACTGTATTACGTCCATGATGTGCCGGGAATTGAAAGGATAAGATTTGCTACTAGCCATCCCCGTTATTTTACTGAAAGGCTAATTAAAGCGTGTGCTGAATTGCCCAAAGTCTGCGAACACTTCCACATTCCCTTTCAATCTGGAGATAATGAAGTTTTAAAGGCCATGTCGCGTGGTTATACCCATGAAAAATACCGTCGAATTATTGATACCATTCGGCGTTACATGCCAGATGCCTCAATTAGTGCCGACGCAATTGTGGGATTTCCTGGAGAAACAGAAGAACAATTTGAAAATACCTTGAAACTTGTGGAAGATATCGGCTTTGATATGTTGAATACAGCCGCATATTCGCCACGTCCAGGAACACCCGCCGCTTTGTGGGACAATCAACTGAGTGAAGAAGTTAAAAGCGATCGCCTACAAAGATTAAATCATCTAGTAAATGTGAAAGCCAGCGAGCGATCGCAACGTTACTTCGGACGTATTGAAGAAGTTCTAGTAGAAGACCAAAACCCCAAAGATAAAACTCAAGTCATGGGACGCACAGGCGGTAATCGTTTAACCTTTTTCACCGGAGACATCAAAGAATTGAAAGGTCAATTAGTAAAGGTAAAAATTACCGAAGTCCGCGCCTTTAGTTTAACAGGGGAACCTGTAGAGACGTTGCAATGCAACGTCTCTACATTGGCGATATAAACATCACATTCATAAATTTGTAGAATTTTTTTGTCTTCGTTCCATTTCATAATTACAATCTCAAACTTGCTTCATCAACAGATGTGCCTTTATGTGCCTCTGTTGTATTTGGCTTTTCTTGGGGACGTGGCACTGGCTTTTGCTGTCCAAAACCATCAAACAAGTCATCCAGCTTGACAGTTAAACCTAAATATGCGCCTCCAGCCGATCGCGTCCCAGAAAAATCTCTGTCGTCAACTTCACCAAACACATATCCAGCGGAAAGTCGCAAATTAGGAGTCAGGTAGTAACCTGTTTCGATCACAAAACCGGTCTCACTATAATTAGATTGACCAATCCAGCGAGCCTCACCAACTAAATCCCAGCTATATCCCAAACGATAAGTAGCTCTTAATTGTCCCAAATTCACTGTACTCGTACCAACTAAATCGTTGGCTAAATAAGAAGTACTGTTACGCAAAGCATACTTACCGTAGAATTCCCATTGCCAGTTAGGGGCGTAGATAGCTTCTAAAGCAAAAGTATGGTCTTGGGAACCCGTACCACTACCTAAAAAAATCGTTTCCGGAATCAGTGCTGGATTTTGGCGATATTCATAACGCAACAAAGCATTAAATTTATCACTATGGGGGTCGCGGTAAGCTAAACCCACCTTCAGATTAGCGGTATCTGCCAATCCTGAAAGTCTTTGATTGGAAGAATTTGCTTGTTGATAGCGTACTAAAGCCGTCAAAGATGGCGAAATTTTACCTAATGCACCTGCGGTAATTACGGTATTAGTACCACTAGAAGAAGAGCGATGCTCATAGCGGGCACTAGCTTGAAACTGGGGATTATCGCTGTATTCCAAGCCTACACTGTAACTATCGCCACCATCAAATCCGATGGAGGATGCGGCTTGACCATAGGCGTAAGGTTGGGGATATTGTTGACCCGCCGCCGTCCGACCAAAGAAGTTACCGAATACGTGTTCGTAAGCTAAATTCAACCGCAATCCGCGAGCAATCGTCCAGCGATTATTTAAACCGATGGCACCTTGGGTAGTCACTTCATTAGCACCACCCAAAATTGAGTAACGACCAGTTATGGTGGTATCTTTTCCAAGTTTGTGTTCGCCGTTGACACTCAAGCTGGTGATGGAGTTACCAGAAAATTGACCGCTGCTGTAAAACTGTTGCGCCAGACTGACATTCACACCAGGAATTACTGCCCAATTTAACCCGAAGATAGTACGGTCGGGATAAATACTATCTTTTTGAGAAGATAAACTCAGTTCGTTTTGGGCTTGGAAAGTCAGGTTTTTCACAATGGGAACCGTGAAACGCGATCGCAATTGATTGGAATTACTATTCAAAGCATTGGGTGAAATGCGGTCTTGCCGATCGCGATGAATCCAATCTAGATCGAAGATGGCGCTACCAAAGCGTTGTTGAATTCCTGCGGTAATTGTGGTCAGGGAATTATTAACTTGACTTCCTGGTATAGCATCATTACGGGGTGCAAATAATTCTTCAAAGGTGTCTAGGGGTTGGGGAGCAATCCCAAAATTGTCTTCGTGGTCGTATTGGACTCTAGCGGTGGTAGTTCGAGTTAGTTTAGCTGTAACCTGCGCTCCATAACGAGTTTGTCCCGGTACAAAGCTGATGGTGGCATTATTGGCAAAACCTGTATCGGCAAACCGATAATAAGCACGTCCTTGAATTCCATTAGCAATTTGTCCCTCAGCTTCCAACCGATAAGCATCACCCCTAACCTTTCCCAGAACATCAGAATCATTACTGGAATGGGCGTATTCTGCAATTAGCTTACCCTTATCACCCAAAGATATCAGCGCATCTGCGCCATACAGTTGAAAATCACGCACTCCTTGATTTTCTTGGACGTAGGTTGCTCCAATCCAACTTTCTTGGTTGAGCTTGCGGGAAAGGTTATATTGCAAACGACCGGCAAAGATATTGCTATCAGAGTCTTCAGTTTCATATTGATAGCTAACTACAATCCGACGTACCAAGACTTGTCCGGCTTCATCGATATCGGTGCGAAGAATTGGTTCGCGGAATAATAAAGTACCGCGATCGTAGTCGATTTCGTAGTCTGGGCCTCGATTTAGCTGTTTGCGTTCCAATACAGTCCCAGGACGATTTAGTTCTTCTAACTCGATAAAAACATTTTCGCTCCCTGGTTGTAGGAGTCTGCGAGAAAGGAAATAATAACCACTAGTACCATCGGGAGCAATGGTGTCTCGTTGGAATCCTTCTAAGTTATTGCCGTAAAAACCCGTAATTTGTAAATTTCCTAAGTTGTAATTAGCTTTAAAGCCGTGGAGTTGACGAGTGATGGAAGTAAATTGCTGCGATCGCCGGGCAAATTCTTCTGTGTTATAGTCACCCCACATAGCAAAATCAGGGGAAGATCCAGGTACACCGGTGGAGCGCTCAAAACGCAGAAACACGCTGTCAATGGAAGGAGCCACCACATCAACTTTCGAGCTATCGCCATAAACAGGATAGTTTTGCTCGCTAAATTGATAAGTTCTAAACAAGCGATTGTCACAGTTACAATCTTCATTCAAGTTACGAGAACTGTTATATGCACCTGTAAACAACCACTCTCCAATCGTACCGGTGGCAAATATCGCTGAATGGAAATCTAATTGCGTTCTATTGTCTTTATCGGGAGGAATGAAATCGCGGAAACTACCGTAATAATTTGTACCTCTTGCGCCCAAACGTAAATCTATAACCCCGGTGAGCAAACTCGGACGCAGAGCCGTTTCAAATTGCAACTGCGTAAAGGCTTCTAAATTATTAACGATCGCTCTAATTGTCACAGTTTCTGCTTTTAGTTGCGATCGTAATCTTGCTGTAAATTGTCCCCCTTTGGCCTCCACTTGAAATCCAGGTTCATCGGGTTTGAAATCTTTTTCCACGAAATCCCCAGCAGTAGGTATCAAAGTAACCACAGCATCATAATTAGAACGATTGCCACTAGCATCAAGCAGTTGACCCCGAATTGTAGCTGTAGAACGTCCATCTGCTGGAATACGAGACTCAACAGTTTCTAAAGTTAATTGCTGCGGCGCTCCCCTGACTGTAACCTGCACCGTGACAGGCGGTTCGGTTCTTCCGATCGCCTGTGCAGAGATAGTATTTTGACCTTCTTGTAGGGAAACACCATACCATGTCTGCTTTACTAAATTAGTACTCGTATCAGTTTCCGTCCGCCCCACTAAGGAAGGATCTACCAACACCCCATTTACCCGTAATTCCACCTGACTACCAGTAGGAAACTCCACAACCACGGTAGTAGCTTGTAGATCTACAACACTGTTGGTTGTGGGAGTCAAGATTTTGATTCCTGTAGAAATTGTTAGAGGTGCAGACACAGGGATGTTTTCATTCACCCCTTGTTCATTTTTCACATCTTCCTGTTCCCCCATCTTGGCGTCAGGGCGTTCTTCTATCTTTGGGTCTTCCTGTTCCCCCATCTTGGCGTCAGAGGGTTCTTCTATCTTTGGGTCTTCCTGTTCCCCCATCCCCATGTCCCTATTAGCAATTTTGCGTAAGCCTCTGGGTAAACCTACAGAAGTTGATGGTTGAAATGGTTGTATTTCTCTTTGAGATTGGTTTTTCTTGTTTTCTATTCCTGCAATTTTGCGTAATCCTCTGGGTAATTCCACAGAAGTTGGTGGTTGAAATGGTTGTATTTCCCTTTCACTTGGTTGGACATCTGAAATGGTAGTCACAGTAGTCGAGGCCAAAGAAGTTGAGGAAAATTGCACAACTCCAACCTCTTCGTTATAATTTCCCAAAAAACCAGAAGAATTTAACCGTTGTCGAGTTATTCTTCTCACCTTTGCGTCTTTGGCTTGAAAACTTCTATTCGCCGCTAGCCAAGAAACTCCAAAAGTATTGTGTTTTTGCGTGACCTTTTTAGATCCTGAATCACCAACTCCAGAATTCACATCCATAGTTTTTTCAACCACTTTATTTTCAACGGCTCGATCTTCCACACCCTTGTCTGCTGGCAAAAACAGGTTTTCGTTGGTGACTTTTGCTTTGACTATGGCAGGATACAAAATGAGGCTGAGAGCTACCGGCATCGCCCCCATCAACCTCAAGTTGAAAATAGTTGCACAGTGCAATCTAGGTTTCATTTCTTGACTGGCTCCTGAAATGGGGTGACACCGAAGTTCATACGTACCAATCCACCTGGTTCTAAATGCACCAGGCGAGATTGGCTATTGCGTTCGCGGAATTTTTTATTGGGAGCTAAGGCATAACCGGGTACACTACTGAGGTCTAGAACACCCGTGTGGTATCCAGGTAAGACGTTAGCTAGAGAAAATAAACCATTGGGATCTGTGGTGATGCGGTTACCATCTTCTAGATAAACCACTGCATTGGGTATCCCAGGCTCACCACGCTGTTGTTCGCCATCAAAGTTTTTATCAACAAACACCCGACCGATAATCGTGCCACAATCAGAAACAATTCCGGGACGAATTTTCAGTTGATGCGTTGCTGGGCCGTCCTTAGTGCTAAAACCGTTATCACTTCGTTGGGCATTAGCGATCGCACTATTGCGACCACTACCACGCAGAGAATCGGCTGTTAATTGAGCAGCGTAGGCAATATTCAAGACTTTCTCTGTGGGAATCGTCACATCTGTCCGGAATATCACCGTATTTCCATTTCGTTGAGAGGTGATATTGACTGCTCTACCATCCAGTTCTCCGCGCACAGATTTCTCCAAAAACTGGAATCCTAAAGGCAGGTTGTCGGTGATAACTACATTATTCAAACCAGCATCAGCAAGATTTTTCAGGGAGAGCCGATAAATTACCGTATCTCCAGGTTCAGCAGTAGCGCGATCGCCTGTTTTAATAATCTGCAACTGATTGGCTTGACACAAATTTGTAGTAAATTCAAAGGCTAATAAATCCAATCCCACTGTTTCTGCATTGGGAACTAAAACAACTGTTTGCTCTACCCTGGTTTGACCCGTGAGACTAATTGGTTGCCCATCTAAAGAACTCGCTACATATCGCACTACACCATTACCTTGTGAACCAGTGCTATCAAGGATTTCAATCTTAATGCGCCGTTGTTTATAGATAGAATTCGGTGGTGGATTGACTACAAAAATATAGATTCTACCTGGATTGGTTTGCCCCTTATTTGGATCTAGTAAAAAATTGTAGACGCCCGCAGGATTATTTGTAATGAAATATGGGTTACTATTTTCAATATTTGGAGATTTTCCACCAGGCACATTGTTATTAGAAATATCCGGTAACTCTGTTCGAGTCAAATCAGCTAAACTCCCCAATTCTGTACCAGTCGGGTCGCTAGCATTGGGTTCGTACACTCCTACTGAAAAACCTGTATAGTCTGGTAACAAAGTCCCTGCACAACCTAAAATTCGACCTAATGGGTCAACTAATGGGTTAGGAGTAGCGTTAATTTGACCAGAAATTCCTTCATATTTACTATTAGTAGCTGCGTCTGTATAAGTATAATTAGCTTGATTTGTAATTGCCACAGAAGCTACTTCATTATTATTTTGTTGTGCTGTTGCTGAGCTAAGTAAAGTAGTATATAAAAAACTTACCATTAAAAAATTAGCTGTTAATTTTTGCCACAATTTACTGCTATAATTAATTTGTTTTTGAGGACGGCTCACTGAACACATCTCCTCGAAATGCGAATTTGATTGTTAATAAAACACTTATCAAAACATAATTAGGGAGTCAGAATTCCGCATTCTGAATCCTGAATTCTGAATCCTAAATTCTTCTTTCAATCAACGCACTTGGGCTTGATAAGTCGCCTTGACTGTGGTCTTTGCTGGAACTGACGAAATCTGTAAACGGATGTGGGTGTAAGCAATGGCTGGCGCTGGTTTAATTTCCACTTTGCCGTCAGGAAGAGTAACTTTAACGGTGGGATTTTCGACGAAGCTACGCCCACCATCAATGCTATAAGTAATTTTTCCATTATTAGTTACATTTGCAGATTTAAGTACGTAGACCATTCCACGTGGAATAGGTTGATTCAAAATTAAATTTTTCACTGGGCGATCGCTTTGATTTGCGCCGCTTAAGGTATATCTCAATACATTTCCCGGCCGCACCACAGCTTGACCTTTCAAAGGTTCCCATTTTTCGCTTTGTTTACCCTGCTCATTTTTAGCTACCACTAGCTTTTCGGCTTCTAAGCGCAAATTCAATTGCGCTTGAGTTTTGATATTTTGAGCGTAAGCACTTTCTAAATGCCAAATATTTCGAACTCCTGGAAATTGACCCAAAAATGAAACTGTAGTTATTAGTGCTAACCCACCCAAACCTGCAAAAGAAATACCTTTCATCATAAATAACTTCTAGAATCTTGATTGTTGACTTATCTTTCCCTGCTTGTACTCAAAAATAGTCACTCCCCACTTTGCCTAATCTTTAGGTATGGGGCATTGGAAGGTGTGGGAGGAAGGGGAAGAGGGAGAAGAGGGGGAAGCATAAATTCTCTTTCCCCCCACACTCCCCACACCTCCCCACCTCCCCATCTCCCTCACTCCCCCACTCCCAACGAATTAGTTAACCTTGCGCTGGAAAGTAAATGTTCTTTGCACAGCTGGCCCAACCTGTCCAGTTACAGTATTCACATACTTGGTGACATCAGTGTTTACCGTAGTTCCTGTTTGGTCATTCCCAGAGTTAGTTGCTGGATTACCACTGAAAAATTGAATAGTTGATGCTCCAGAATCCTTAGCTGAACCAACAATGTTGCTAGTATCAATTTGACTATCGTTATTATTGTCTAGCGCCCAGTTGCTACTACTACCTTGAGTGCCATCTTCAGTAATCACAATCTTGTCGGCACTCAGAATTATATTTCCGCTTCCTACTTGAGGACTAGAAATATTTTTGTAAGTAATCCGATACTCAATAATGTTTCCTGGGGCAGGTTTTTTGGATGTAGTACTAAATGTGCCATCAGTGCTACCTGCTGGCAGTGCTGGCCCAGTTCCCTGTAAAATTCTTGACTCTTTGAGCAATTGCAAGAAGCCAGTGTATACACGGTCAATCGTAATATTAGTAGCTGCATCATCAGCTAAGCCATTACTGTTGCTATCAATAAAAGCTGTAACCGGTGCGGGAAAACCGCGTTCAATAGTAGTTGTGACAGTTGCACCTTGAGCAGTACTATCAGTTGAAAGTGGCGTACCAGGAGGCAAGTCAACGCTTACACCATAGTTAGCTGTACCACCATTGGCGGCCACTGCATCAATTCGCAGCGGATTAGTGGCGCTAATTGGGTTACCCCCGACTAAACCAGTACCAGTTGTGAAGTTAAACTGTGTACCATTGTAGGTGTAAGCAGCTGATAAACCTTGATAGGATATCGTTACCACCGTACCCACAGGTAAATCACTTGCCGTTGCAGGTGGTGTAGGTATGAGAGAAATATTAGCAACAGATGTACCAGTATTCTGAACTGTGTTAGTAAAGGATACCCCAGCCGGATCGACCGTTGAACCAGGAGCAACATTAGGTGGAATTAGCGCTGATTTATTGGTGAAGTCATCATTGTTGCTGGTGGGCCCAACGGCATTAGGTACTCCATTTGGCCCATTCAACAGCGAGGTGGCATTGGGTACTGAGAGGGTAGTTACGTTTACATTCCCAGTCGGACTATTAGTACCAGTGTTATTATTCCCTGCGTCAGTTTGATTTGCCGGAACTACCGTACCATTAGGAACAAAGCCGCCGTCTGGTGTGGTAGGAAAGGTGCTATTAGTGGAGTTAAAGTTACCTGGGTTTTGGTCTCCTGAGTTGTCATAGATTTTAGTGGTCGGGTCTCCAGCAGTCGTACCAGTAACTTGAGCGATGTTGTAAATGTTTACCGGGCCATTTCCAGTTGCACCAGTGGTTTTAACTTGAATGGTAAAACCGTTAACTGTTGTCCCAGTAGCAACTGAAGTGACAAGGTTAGGATCGTTAATGAAACCGACCCGTGTTACTGAACTCAAGGAGCCTGGAGCAGTAGTTGACCACTGAGCTGCTTCAGCATTTGTAGTAGTAGGAGTGGTACTATAAACTACTCTCCAACCCGTTGGAGCAATTGGAGTGCTATTAAGCACTGTATTTGCTGGAATAGCATCAGATACTAAAATGCGGGTGACTGGTGTACCGTCAACATTGATATTTGTGCCAGCTAAAGCTGCGGGGGTCACACCAGTATTAGTTACGTCATTAAGCTCAACTCGTAAGCTCAAACCATAAGTTAGCAGGTCATCAGTCAAGGGACTAGAAGTACCAGCATTGTCATAGGCTGTCTTAGTTTTGAGGATAGTCGCTAAGGCCCTGGTTGTAGCAATGTTTCCTACTTGAATCTGCTGGGTAGCACTGGCTTCTCTAACGCCATTGACCGGCGCTCCGGCTGGGTTGTTATTATCTACAGTGTAAACGTCGCCACCATCAGCAATCCGGGGTTGGTTTTGAGCATCACCAGGAGTTTGTCCTAGTCTGACAGTGATGGTATCACCTGTTTGAGCGCCGGGTTGCACAGTAACTGGTACACGCACCAACACAGTACCATTAACTGGAATCGCTCCTGTAGTTAGTCCACCAGCAGGGATATTTGTCCAGGTTGCACCGCCATCAGTGCTGTATTGCAAGTTCCCATTGGACGGCGTAACACCATTCTTATCTGGAGGTAGTACCCCTGATACTGTAGCCGGCCCTGTTGTTGTTGCTAAATTAGGAATCTGGAATTTGGTGAGGTCGTTACCAACGTTGGTGACTGTGTAAGTGTAAACCAGCGTATCACCAGGCTTAGTACTACCACCTGGGGTAGTCTGATTAGCAATCCCAGAACCTGTAACAGTAATACCAGCTACCTCTGCTACAGTCACGGTGACAGTGTTAGAAGTGGAATTGATGGGACTCCCTGGCGCGTTGGGATCTTCGTAGGTTGCTGTGGCTGTATTACTGATGGATGTACCAGCGGTAGTTCCCTCAGCTAATACAGGGGCAACAAATTGGAAAAAGCTACCAGTTAATAAGGCTGCTGCTACTAAGGATTGATAGCAATGATGTTGCTTGTTTACAAATTTATTTTGCTTTAACATAGGAATAGTTTGTTTGCTGAACTTGTGCCCTGAGTTTTAATAGAGGATAAAGTTCGGCAATTTTTTAAAGAATTACCGATGATATTTACCTAAAACATTAATGTTTTGGGAATGCAGACTTGAGGAGTTAAAGCAGAGTTGGTGAATTCTTTGAATCAGAATTCACCGGAGAATTTTGAGTGCTTACTTCGATGTTGGTACACCCTACCGTAGCCATCGAAACTTCAAAGACTAAAGCACGCTTATGTTTAACACCTGGCTTTGAGACCTATTTTGTGTATTTCAAGCTTCTTAAAATCTGCTGTCAGTTATTAGCACTCCTCACCAAGTATGTTGAAGCAATACCTTCAAATAATTCGCCGATGTGAATTTGCGATCGCCTTTAATAATCAAGGCTAGTAATCACAAGTATGGGGAACCTACTGTTACGTACTGCTGAATTGTTGATGCAAGTAGAAATGTAACTTTTGCTGCAAAAAAAATCCACCGTAGAAATAAGTAACTTGGCTAGGGGTGAATGAGTGTATCAAATATTAAAATTCAACTTGTTGCAACATCAATAACAAGTTGAATCTTCACTCCAAGATAAAAATACTAAACCCTATATCTGAAAATACTTCTGGCTCTTTGTTGTTATATATTTACTCTGACTCTAGAAAGTCATTTAAATAAATCCAGTCAGCATTTGACACCGCTAAAAAGTCACTTTTGTAGAAATTAATGCATATTAATCATATATAACATGCAATTTTATCATACTTTGCAACAGTATTAAGACTGAATAGCCGCAACTCAGATTTTAATTTGTAACTAGAAACAAGTAAGTGTAAATACTAGATGTACAAAATCATAGCGATGAAAATTTTACAAAAATTATTACTGTGACTACTAGATATACCCGACTATTTTTATCGGGTATGTTTGACTGGTATTTTTACTCGTGTTACCATCAGGCGACAGTTGATGGACAGACAGGGAAAGCTAGTTTATGACTCAGGCAATCACAACCCAATCCCAAGTCGGTAATGCCACATTTTTTAAAGCCTTGAAGTGTAAGGAATGTGGTGCCGAATATGAACCTAAAGCCAGCAATGTTTGTGAGTTATGCTTTGGGCCTTTGGAGGTCAAGTATGACTACAGCCTTCTACGTCAGACTGTCACTCGCGAAACAATCAAAGCTGGCCCGAATTCAATTTGGCGCTACCGTCCGTTTTTACCTGTCGCAACTGATAACGTTATAGACGTGGGAACTGGTATGACTCCCTTGGTTCGTTCCCACCGTCTTGCGCGTCGCCTGGGTCTAAACAAGCTTTATATTAAAAATGATGCCGTGAATATGCCCACCCTGAGCTTTAAAGATCGGGTGGTATCGGTGGCTCTCTCTAGGGCACGAGAGTTGGGTTTTTCCACTGTTTCCTGTGCCAGCACTGGTAACTTGGCAAATTCTACAGCGGCGATCGCTGCTCATGCCGGTTTAGAATGCTATGTATTTATCCCCTCTGACTTAGAAGCTGGGAAAATTTTGGGGAGCTTGATTTACAGTCCCGTTGTGATGTCAGTAAAAGGCAACTATGACCAGCTAAATCGTCTCTGCTCAGAAGTTGCAAATACACATGAATGGGGATTTGTCAATATTAATTTGCGTCCTTACTACTCTGAAGGTTCCAAAACGCTAGGCTTTGAAGTTGCAGAACAACTAGGCTGGGAATTACCCGACCATGTTGTTGCTCCTTTAGCTTCTGGTTCACTGTTTACCAAAATTTATAAAGGTTTCCAAGAATTTGTAGAAGTTGGTTTGGTAGAAGGTAAGAACGTGCGTTTCAGCGGCGCTCAAGCTGAAGGCTGTTCCCCCATCGCCCAAGCATTCAAAGAAGGGCGCGACTTTATTAAACCAGTTAAACCGAATACAATTGCCAAATCAATTGCCATCGGTAACCCAGCAGACGGTATTTATGCCGTGGATATAGCTCAAAAGACTGGTGGTAACATTGAATCAGTCAATGATGCAGAAATTATTGACGGCATCAAGTTGCTGGCAGAAACCGAAGGGATCTTCACAGAAACAGCGGGTGGTACAACCGTAGCTGTGCTGAAAAAATTGGTGGAAGCTGGCAAGATCGATCCAGATGAAACTACTGTGGTTTACATCACTGGCAATGGTCTGAAAACCCAAGAAGCAGTACAAGGCTACATTGGCGAACCCTTGACTATTGATGCCAAACTCGATAGTTTTGAACGTGCCCTAGAGCGATCGCGTACTCTCGATCGCTTGGAATGGCAACAAGTCCTCGTTTAATTAGGAGTGAGGAGTGAGGAGTTAGGAGTTAGGAGTTAAAAGTTAGGAGTTAAGAGTTATGAGTTTTTTTATTCCTAACTCCTCACTGTTAGGAGTTAAGAGTTATAAGTTATGAGTTTTCTTATTCTTCACTCCTCACTTTTCACTCCTCACTTTTCACTCCTCACTTTTCACTCCTCACTTTTCACTCCTCACTTTTCACTTTTTACTTTTAACTTTCTACTTCTATGGCCGTAACAGTCTTAGTTCCTACAGCTCTTCAACAATTTACTAATAACCAAGCTACCGTAGAATCCAGTGGTAGCACTATTGCTGAACTTGTGGATTCATTAGAAAAAAGCTTTCCTGGATTTAAATCGCGATTATGTGATGAAGAAGGAAAGCTACGGCGGTTTGTAAATTTTTACCTCAATGACGAAGATATTCGTTTTTTAAAAGGTGCAGACACACGGCTCAATGATGGTGATGAAGTCAGTATTGTCCCCGCTGTTGCTGGTGGTTGATACTAAAAATACCTAGAAGATGTAGAGACGTTGCATTGCTAGAAGATGTAGAGACGTTGCAATGCAACGTCTCTACAGCGATTTTGATATCTTGTTTGGTTAATTGCAAATTGTTTTAACTGAGCTTTGATGGTCTATCTGGTTACATCTTAACCGTGATTGCAAAGCGTCGATTTTTTGTAAAAGCGACATTCCCCATAAGATAGAAATCACCAGCTTGATGGTCATACCGAGAAGCAAAAGTGCAACAATTCTAGAAGATCTTTTTTGTTGAGCAAGTCTTTTTTGTTCTTCTGCTAATCTGGCTTCAATTTCTTTGCCACGTTCAGCTTCTAATGCTTTTTGCACTTCTCGCCGGTCTAATTCTTCACTCGCAGCTAAAAATTGATAATCTAAGTTGCTCAAGTTTTTGCCATTGGCCCAAGTTTGAGCGTCAATTAAGGCTTGACCGCGCAAGAGGCGAGATTCATCTTGTTGCTTTGAGGCTACCCATGCATTGAAACTTTCGTAGTAGGGGCGCAAGTTAGCTAATTTTTTTCCAACCCACTCTAGATTGAAAACTTCTTCATAAATGCGGTTTTTAATGTGGAGAAAACCTTGCTTTTTAATCACCAAACCAGACAGTAACAGTTCTACCTGTTCTCGGCTATCGTCAAGAGGTACTTTAACTCCTTGCAGGATTTGTTGATAAATTCCCAGCAACCTAGCAGCAAATTGTTCATTTCTGAGAATGCGATCGCGAATTGTCCTCAGATGTTCTGGTTCATCTTGGGATTCCCATTTTTCAATAATATGCGATCGCACTACATTTTCTATCCAAAATTCTTCTGTTCCTGGAGGAATTCTCAATTTTCTACCCAATTCGTCTTGAGATAAACTCACAAGCAGCCGACATAATTTTTGGGTCAAAAATGGTTGCCCTTGTGTCCAAGACAAGATTTCTTGTAAGACTTTTTGGGCATGATTACCTTGAATATTCAGCCCCAAAGCCAATGGTTGAGCTTCTTCAAATGTAAAACCATTTACTTCTATAGCTTTGCCAATATTAAATGGGGTAGTATGATTTCGATATAAAATTAAATCTGAAGGTGTAGCAACGCCGAAAATTGCAAAGGTAATTCGATGATACTCCGGATTAATTGCTCGTTGGTTGTAGCAATACCTAATCAAGCTAAAAAAGTCATCAACTGGAAAATCTAAACTCAGAATACTATCAATTTCATCAATAAAAATAAATAATCTTTCGTTAGGAAACTTATCTAGGAGTACTTCGGAAATAAAATGACTGAGTTTTTGCACCAAAGAAATATCTTTTTTTTCTTGCCACCAGGTTTTTAAATTAACTTTTCCTAACAACTGAAAACCTAACCATAAATCCCCCGCTACTCCTTTGTACCATTGTTCGGGAGTGATATTCTCACAACCAATATTAGTCATATCAACGGTAGCACATCGAAAACCCTCTTGTTGTAAGCGATGTTTTGTTTTGACCATCAATGAGGATTTACCCATTTGTCTACAGCTGAGAATATAGCAAAATTCACCCTGTTTTAAAGCATTGTACAGTTCTATATCTGCTTTGCGCTCAACATAGCTAGGAGAATCACTGGTGAGAGTACCACCAACTTGGTATCGATAATTGTTCATTTGATTTCAAATTTTAAATATATTTTTTTTTCATCAAATAAGTTAGGGAACTCCAAAAATAAATTATTCCAGTTAATGCGTTGAACGCCAATTGCTTCTCCTGTGGTCGCCGCTGTGCGTAGCTTGCTTAAGAGGAGGGGTACAAGCCTGGGAAGCCGTCCAACGCACTGTGAACCGTCAACAGTCAACAGTCAATAGTTAACAATCTTCTATGGAATATTTTTTTACTTGGAAGTCCCTTATCTAAAAATCATAAATATTTTAATTATTTATCTATCAAGGTTTTACCAGAAGTATTGACATCCTGAGTGTTTGAATATCTTACATTAGCATTAAAATTTCATTATTTATGTAAATGTACTTAGCTTTTATTTGGTAATAATAGCATACTACTGAATAAATTAAGCTTAATGTGAATTAAAGAAGTTGACATTGAACAGCAAGAACATTTATGCCAAAAGCAAACTTCAAAGAAAGGCACTACACACAATATTAATAAATACTTGTTTAATTTTGTCTTTATAGCCCAAAATTTTTATCGGAGACGACGCTGGAATAAATTCAATTTTTCGTTCTACAGCTTCTGGCTTTCACGGATGGATAAAAGTAACTCACCAATGACTTCATTTACGTCCAATGCAAAAATTTCATTTTCTGAAACCATGTATTTATAAGGGCACAGCAATGCTGTGCCCCTAAAGCATGGCCCGTAAAACTGAAAATGGCTGTAAGTAACAACTTCGGTTAGTTAGTATTTTACTAAAAATACATTAGTTGTATACAAAAAAATTGTGAAATTTTACTTAAAAAATATATAAATTTATACAAAAATTCAAGGTTAAATCAATGATGTTATTAACATTTAAGTATGTAGTTACAAATTCCCGACTTTTTTGAAAAGTCAGGAATCTTGTTGATAAATAATTTAATTTTTGCAGGCGATCGCTTGTTAAGTTACTTCACTTCATTGGGATCGAACTTTGTCACTTTGCCTTTTTTAATGGCGACAATTACATCATAAGTTGAACAGTAAGAAAATGTGACATCATTAGCTTTGTTATAGAGATTAACTACATGACCTGCTCCACCTGGTTGGATACCAATTGGTTCTAGGTCACCGTAAAAGAAACGACGCAGTTGGTCGCCGCTACCAATTTGACCTTTACTCTTATTGAGCAAATCTAGTTTTTGGGAGACAGAAAATTGTTCGGCTGCTGATGCTTGAATTAATGAAGGATTAATCGCCTTGAGTGGCACATCCCAAACTGTGAAAAAACCAACTAAGGCTATGCTTGTAAGTAGTGGCGCAAGTTTCATTTGTGGCTCCTGAAGTTTTATTTGTCCCGCACAACCAAAGCATCGCAGTTGGGACTGAACAACAACTGAAACTGAGGCAGTAGTTTCCTGAATTTCTGACTCAATAAAATTTACTCAATTCTCAGCATTTTTTCAGGGAACAATGGTGGTCACAACTGAAAGGTGAATTTAAGTATTTTTTCAGCAAAACCTCATTTTTAAGTGGAATAAAGCAAATTAAGATAATGAAAAACGCCTTGATTGCGGTGATGTGATTGTGAGTAGAGCTAAAAAAATACCCCGCTTCATTCCTCGAAAAATTTCCGGACAAACATATCTCTGGCTAGCAATGCTAATTTTTGGAGCATCTAGCGCAGTCACCCGCAAGCTTACAGAAATTGGTGCCCAACATTTTATGGGCACTCGCAATCCCATTTCTTTGTGTAATGTTTTATTCGTAGGCAACCTCTGTGCCTTGATACTTCTAATTGTAATTTATGGGCGACAGTGGAACAAAACGACTTTAAAGCAGCTTTCCCAGAAAGATTGGATTAGTCTAACAGCAGTAGCTATCCTATCAGGAGCGCTTGCCCCTGGCTTAATTTTTCAAGCACTGGCACTAACGGGGGTAAACAACATTATCTTAGTTGGACGCTTGGAACCACCGTTAACTTTGGTTTTATCCATTTGGTTATTGAGCGAACAAGTACATCTTTGGGAAATTGCAGGAGCGATCGCAGCCTTTGTTGGCGTTATCCTAACTATTATTCTCCAACCCCCACAACAAGCAATGATGAACATGGGGGGTTTGAGTTTAGGTTTAGGAGAACTTTTGGCAATAGCTGGAGCGATAGCTGTATCCGCCTCTACAATTATTGGCAAGAAATACCTTTCGCAGATTCCTTTAGGAATATATAGCATCTTTCGCACTGCACTAGGAACAGTAATCTTTTTCTTTATTGCTTTAGTACTTTATGGTAGAGATCATTTTGCTGATGTACTCTCGCCATTTCTTTGGCAGTGGATGTTTTTATATGGTGGATTGATTGTAGTAGTGGGTCAGTCATTTTGGATTAAAGGCCTAAAAACTTCCACTGTATCTATGGCTTCCTTAATCGGTTCATTTAGCCCAATAGCAGGCATTCTAGCAGCCTATTTGATATTAGGTGAAGTACCTACCTTAGCTCAATATATTGGCGGTAGCTTGATTTTATTAGGCATATCCCTCAGCCAGCTTGGCATTAGACGTAAAACCAATAACAGAATAGCCTCTGCCAAAGTCAATTCCATGCAAACACAACAACAGGTAGAAACTAATATGGGATTTAAAGGGATTTAAGGGCATGGGGCATTGGGCATTGGGCATTGGGCATTGGGCATGGGGCATGGGGCATGGGGCAGAGGGGAAAAACTCATCTTCCCCATCTTCCCCATCTCCCCATCTCCCCATCTCCCCAACTCCCCAACGACACTAGTATGTCAAAATAAAAATACCCGATATCTCAAGGTGAGCGATCGCTCAATCAAGCAAGATTAAAGGATTGACCTGAGTAATGGCAGAAGAACCGAATCACAATGAAGCGGGAGAGGTAGCTCCCAGCACTGTTGACAAGCAGGCTCCCAGTGTCGCTGAAGAAAAGGCCCCCAGTACAGACTCATCCCAAGCGACAGACATCCCTACTGCCAACACGCCAGATCCTAAGGCCGCAAACCCGGAAGATAACCCCAATGCTGCTAAACCTGCTGCGGCTTCAGCCAAACGCGAAAAACCAGCCGCCGCAGGAGAAGAAAAACCAGCTGCCGCAGCTAAAGCCCCTAAGAAAGAAAAAGCCCCATCTGTTGAAGATAAACCATTTGTAGAGTTTATTGAGCAAGACTATTTGCCAGCTTTACAAAAAGCCATCGCTCAGCAAGGCGTACAAGATTTAAAAGTGGCTTTTGCTAAGCAAAAGGTTCCAATCAAGGGCTTTGAATCAGCTGAAGAATCCTGGCAAATTATCGGCAGTTGGCAAAACGGTTTGTACAATTTTAATTTGTATTTTCCTGAAGAAGATATTCAAGGGAAAAAGGGTTTTTCTTGTAATGAAGGCAAACAACCCAGCACTCTTGAGTCATTCTTAATTGATGAGCGCAAAACTACACTAGACCTCTTGGTATTTGGCCTAGTGCAGCGTTTAAACGGTCAAAAGTGGCTAAGTACAAATTAGTTATGGGGCATAGGCCATAGGGCATTGGTTATTCTCCGTGTCCGGAATACGGTTTGGGGAAAGGGTAAAGGGGAAAGGGAAAAGGGGAAAGGTTTCAAATAGATCCTTTACCCCTTACCTATTAACCTTTTTCCAGACCACAAGGGAAGTTCATACTGCTTATCCGAACCCTATTGTCCGTGTCTCCGTGTCTCCGTGTCCCCATATCTCCGTGTCTCCGTGTCTCCGTGTCCCCATATCTCCGTGTCCCCATATCTCCGTGTCTCCGTGTCCTCGTGTCCCCATATCTCCCTACAACCTTTAAAGTTCATGAAAATGATAGGTAACGGCTCCAGTAATGGGGTCGTTATCAATTTTTACATAACCTGATTTATACATTTCTTTGAGAGCTTTTTCGACTTCAGCAAAGCTAGCTCCTGTTGCTTTCACACCTTGGGTAACAGTGAGACTACCACCCCTGTTTTCTGCCACTTCAATGAGTTTAATCATCAGCTGATTACCAGTTGGGTAGTGAACTTGAGTAGCGATCGCTGTAGGCTCATTTAAAGGTACACCAAATGGCGATACACCTGCTTTTAGTCTGAGATTGGCCTCGTATTCGTCAACCATACTAGGGACGAGAAGCAAATCCACAGCTTGTCCAATGTAAAATAAACCAAAAGTACACAGCCATAACAATCCCGTGCCGATTTTGCCATTGTATAAGCGGTGTAGTCCTCCTAAGCCAAAAAATCCGACTCCACACAAGATGTAAGAGACAAGAAGTCGGTCTTGGTGCTGATTCTTTTCAGGATTCATCTTGTTGTCAACCCTTTGGATTTGCTCTTGTTGTTTAAAATAGGTGTTTCATACTGTTTTATTTGAGAGCAGTATGGATAGCTAAGTTCATATCTTGCGCCAGTTATTTGATGAGAATTTTTTTAATTTGGCACTGCTGAGTATACCGCTTAAACCCTGATTTTTTTGTTATGTAAAGTGCCTTGTCTACATTTATTAATAACGGTGCAAGCTCTGGAGTAAAGTAATTAGAAGTAGTTACTGATAGTGCCAGTCATAGATTATTAATTTAAAGATAAGCAACTTATTGATAAGGCCGCTTTATTTATTGTAGTCAGAACCACAGAAAATGACTGTAAAAGTGGGGACTGATGACTGATGACTGATGACTGATGACTGGGGACTGGTGAGTTATTATTATCGCCTGCCCCTTGCCCCCTGCTACTGTGCCTCATCTCCCGGTTGGTGAGCGTTCGCGTAGCGTCTCGTAGAGAAGTCGAACCGCATCCCCCTCATCTTCCCGCCTCCCCACTTTCTTTTTGTTGCAACTCTTAACGTTTTGCTTACTTATTTCTCGCCCGCGCCTTGGTAGACTGAACTTTATACAAATGAATTATTTGTCGGCTGTTGAGCGTTACCAGAACAGATAAAAAGGCGTCAGTAAAACCTGTTTCCTTTAGGGATGGGATAAAAGACGCCCCGACACCGTTAATTTTTGACTGATGAGAGCCAGCTGCTTTTACTCTAAAAACCAGAGCAACGCACTAGCTACTGTCAACAGTAAACAATCAACAGTCAACTGTTAACGTTGCCTTTCTGGTGTACTCAAGATAATAAAGACACTCATTGCAATCAAGACATGGTAGATTCCCTCAAAAAACCAGGCTTTGAAGAAATACGGCCAGGAATTAAAGTCCCCGCGAAAGAAACTCTGTTAACACCTCGGTTTTATACTACCGATTTTGATGAAATGTCGCGGATGGATATTTCCGTCAATGAAGACGAGTTAAGAGCCATTCTCGAAGAATTTCGCGCTGACTACAACCGCCATCACTTTGTTCGGGATGCCGAGTTTGAACAATCCTGGGATCATATTGATGGAGACACTCGTCGGTTGTTTGTTGAATTTCTAGAACGTTCCTGTACAGCAGAGTTTTCTGGGTTTTTGCTGTATAAAGAACTCGGCCGTCGCTTGAAAGACAAAAGCCCCGTCTTGGCAGAGTGCTTTAACCTGATGTCACGGGATGAAGCACGTCACGCTGGCTTTTTGAATAAAGCTATGTCGGACTTTAATCTGTCCCTAGATTTAGGGTTTTTGACTAAGAGCCGTAATTATACCTTCTTTAAGCCAAAATTTATCTTCTACGCTACTTATCTTTCTGAGAAGATTGGTTACTGGCGCTATATCACCATTTACCGTCATTTAGAAGCACATCCCGAAGACCGGATTTATCCGATTTTCCGGTTCTTTGAAAACTGGTGTCAAGATGAAAACCGTCACGGTGATTTCTTTGATGCAATCATGAAATCCCAACCGCAAATGCTGAATGACTGGAAGGCAAGGCTGTGGAGTCGGTTCTTCTTGTTGTCGGTGTTTGCAACAATGTATCTCAATGACATCCAACGCAAGGACTTTTATGCCACCCTGGGACTGGATGCGCGAGAATACGACATCCATGTAATTAAGAAGACCAATGAAACCGCAGGTAGAGTATTCCCGTTGATGCTGGATGTCGAAAATCCAGAGTTTTATGAACGGTTGGATGTTTGTGTAAACAATAACGATAAGCTGAGTGCGATCGCTAACTCCAATACTCCCAAATTCCTGCAATTCTTCCAAAAACTGCCAATTCTCGTCTCCACTGGCTGGCAGTTATTACGGCTGTACTTGATGAAACCCATTGACGCTGCTTCTGCTCAAGGCGCAGTTCGTTAAGTCATCATAATTTTGCAAAAGCTCAGTGGTTCTGTTGATTGCAGAACCACTTTTTTGTCATCACCTGTTTGCTGTTAATCATTCGCCTGAGTTGATTATTAAAACTTTACAGTTCAAGTTATTAGTGTTGCGATCGCTCATTTGCTAGAAAACCAAAATCAAATATGATTTGGAAGTACATATTTTAAGTTATGCTGATTTTTCCATCCTGATTACATTTGTTGTCAATGGTGAATGCTTAGCTGCTTCTGCTTCATAACATCTGAGAATCAGTGATGTCAGCTTATCAAAATCATTGACAGATGAAATGATGACTTTTGATGCAGCATCTCCAAGTGAGGCTGTTACTTCCTGCACTTCAAAATTTGAAACTAGAGATTTTACTTCATCTACACTAAGTCGAGTAATAAAACTTTTTTTCTGCGAAGACAAATAAAGCCGCAAAAACCACCAGGTAGTTTTGCCAAGATTAACGCCAAAATATGAAGCAGTATCCTTATACTTGAGTTCAAAACTGTAGCTTTTTGAAGTTTGCGTAATAGATTTAATTTTTTCAAATGCTTCAATTTCTTCAGCTGTTGTTACTATCTTTGATTCTGGAGCGTCTTGGGGTTCTTCTTCTTCAATTTCAGTTTCTACTTCAACTTCCGTAGGCTGAGCTATTTCTTGGCTCAAAGAACGTGTCATTAATTCTACTAAACTTTCCTGAATCGATTTTTTAACAATTGGTTTAAATTTATCAATTACTCTACCAGTAATTCGACCTTGAATTTCATAACTAGGAGCAACTGTACCTAATTCAGTCACTAAAAAACGGATAAACTCTTCAGAAGGAGAACGTAAAAGATTTCCTACAAGCTGAGTCATGCCTTTTACATAAACCATTTCTTCAGCATGGTTAGTAATAGCTGTGACCTCAAAATTATCACGGTGAAAAAATTTCAGGTTATCAATATCTTTAGAATTATATTCCAATATATTAAATGTAAAAAATGGATCTTTATCCATAACATTTTTATCACGCAGATCCGTGAAAAAACGATACTCAATTCCATTAGTAACGACAGCTACTTTTGTTGTTACAAGAGCATTAAAATATTTTCTTAATTGCCCGTCATGTGCTTCAGCTTTTTGACCACGTGCTTTTGCTTCTACAAGCATAACTATATTATTGTTGATAGCTAAGGCGTAATCTACCTTTTCAAACTGTCCTGCTCTTTTAGTAGCAAAATCAGCTACATATTCAGGGATTACTTCACTAGGATCGTAGACATCGTAGCCAATAGCACTTAAAAAAGGAACAATTAGCGCCATTTTAGTAGGTTCTTCACCAACAACTTGGTCAGCTCGCTTACGTACTTGTTCAGACACCTTAGCAATATCTTCGGTGAATCCCATCTTCTTGGCTCCTGGTAGATTAGTGAGTATTTATTCAGTTTTTTCGTAAAATGGTGGTGATTGTAAGGAAATGTATTGCATTGGAATTAAAAATGTTAGCGCGATCGCTTTCCCTACCACTGCCATATAAAAGTATTCCCAAACAAGTACTACTCTGTAACACTGATGACTTGTTTATAAGTCAATAAAGTTCAGATAAGCCTGTTTTTTCTTTCCCTATTCCGTTACCTCCACAGATGAACTTTCTTAACTGAACCCTATTGGTTCATAAGTGTAATAGCAACCATATTTGCCATTACAGCGTTATTTTACTTATTAACAAGCTTTTTACCTACCTCTGGTTCATTTTTCTATGTAAAGGCAGCGTTAGTAGCATAATACACTATTTTACCGCAATTTTCAGGTAAATAGACCACGTGTTACGGTCGCAAAGCCTTGCGCCCCTACGACAGATGTGTTTCAAATAGATGAAAACTGCTGTAAACGGTTATTCAGTTAAAAATATAACCTGTATCCTAACTTGCTATTGCTACCCAGTTCATTCCTGCACAGTCATCGGTAGACGAATAGTAAAAGTAGAACCAATTCCCGGCTGACTGTTGACAATAATTTCACCGCCCATCATTTGGCAAAAATGACGGCTAATTGCCAAACCCAGTCCTGTACCACCGTATCTTTTCGTAGTGGATGTATCCCCTTGTGTAAAAGGTTGAAATAACTGTTGCTGTTGACGGTGAGACATACCTATGCCTGTGTCGCTGACAGTAAAAGTAATGCTCCCTAAAGGAGCTTCTGGTGTAAAATCGTCTTTTTCTCTTCTGACTCTCAGAGTCACCTTGCCGTTTGTCGTGAATTTACCTGCATTACTCAGTAAATTTAATAACACTTGGCGCATCCTTGTTTGATCGGCGTACATAGTGCCAAGTTGGTCATCCAAATCGACTTCTAAGACATTAGCATTTTTTTCTATAGTTGGTTTGACTGTGAGGACGACGTTATGAATTAGGGTTGCAATCTCGAATGTCTCTGGATAGAGAGTCATTTTCCCGGCTTCAATTTTTGACAAGTCGAGAATGTCGTTAATGAGTTCTAATAAATGCCTACCAGCAGAGTTAATTGTTTCTAAGTCTGTGATAAAGTCAACTGATAAACCAAGATCGGTTGCGTCGTCTTCTAAAAGTTGGCTCAAGCCAATCACAGCATTTAATGGTGTGCGTAACTCGTGGCTGACATTTGCCAAAAATATGCTTTTTGCCTTGCTAGCAGCTTCAGCTAATTCTTTGGCTTGTTGTAATTCTCTAGTTCGCTCAGAAACTGCCTCAATCAAACGATTCAGAGATTTGGCGAGTAGACCAATTTCATCTTCAGTGGTGATGGGAGCTCGCAAATCAAAATTAGATTTTCTCGCTACTTGCTCAGCCACTTGGGTGACGGTGATGACTGGCTCAGCGATCGCTCGACTAGTCCGCCAAGCTACAATAGCTGCGATGGCCACGGAAACAAGCATACTCGCAATTATAATAAACCGCTCAACTATTTTTGCCTCCTCAACGGCTCTTTGCCTTTGTTGCTCTTGATCTTCCGCAGTTTGCAGGATATTGGACAAATTTTGCGAAAGTTGATCTAGCCGCACTGCTGTATCGCTACGCATAATTTCTAATAACTGCGATCGCGCCAAAGATATTTCCTGTTGCTGTACTGGCTGGGAGTCAACTTTGCTTAAAACCGCTTCTATTTGGTCAACATAAGCTTTTAAATTAGTATTATAATCCTGCAACAAAGTCTGTAAAGTAGAACTTGTTGCGGCTAGTCTGTGAGGTTTGCTGTCGATAAATCCGTTAATTTCTGATTCTAGTTGCTTAGCTTTTTCAAAACTTTTGAGAAAATCAGCTTTTTTACTTTGTAACCGTTGTGAATTTTCCAACAAAGCAACTAAATTTGAACTGTGCAATTGTGCCCCTACTACTGCATCCTTATAATTACTCAGTAGTTGTCCTTGTTCGTGGGCTTGATTGAATTGCCTGACTTCCCTTCCGCGGTAATAGTTGGCGATTACCAACCCAGTCAACGAACCAAAAAAGCCAATTCCAATAGCTACAAAATAGCCATAGCCAATTTTTTGATGAATGCGCCAAGAACTGGCTTTAAGTTTCCCTCGCGAGGGAAATTCTATTGTGGGGAGTTCGTCTGTTGATGGCTCTGACGCTGACACTTTTTTGTTTTCTGAACTGCTGTCAATAGGGGTTGGCTTTTGAGTCGGCATTTCTCAAACCTCCTTGCCTTCCCGCAAACATCACCAAATCAGTCTAGCTTGTACAAACACTTCAACTGGTGGTTAACATCTAGATTATCCTCTTTTATAGCAAGAGCAAATCATTCGTTACCAATTAATTAGGATAGGCTTATGTTTGGGGATGGGGCATTGGGGATTGGGCATTGGGAGTTAGGAGTTAGGAGTTAGGAGTTAGGAATTCTCACCTCTGCTTCCTGCCCCATGCCCCATGCCCCATGCCCCATGCTCCCTGCCCAATGCCCAATGCCCAATCCCCAATGCCCCATGCCTTAAGATAGCTTTAATATCCGATAAAATCAGTTTTTAAGCTTATATAAATGAGAGGTGGATTAATTTTTGCATGATTTGTATCTAGATTTAGTACGATTATGGGCAAATGACACGAAATCGGATAATCTACAACCTGAGGATTCGAGTTGATGACAAAAAATACAACTCAGGAAGCTGATTATAATACATTCTGCTGCCTTGTGAGTTCTATCATACTACTGACTTTCTACCTTGTAGTTGATGCAGTAGATGTTACGGGCAATTATGGTTATAGGATACTAAAATCATTTTTTTGCCCTTGACTCAATTGTGGTGGTGGATTCGTACATTACCTAATCAACAGCCTTTTGGTTGTAATTATCCACATTAAAAAAACTCAACTGTCAAATTTATTGGGAGTAAAAATGCCAGAACAAGATTTTACGGAAACCACATCCAAAGAGGCTACAGTGCCAGAAATCAACACCCAAACGGGAACCATTACCAAACTCCAGCCTCCCGCCCAGCCCCAAGACGAATGGCTAAAATATGGAGAGCAAATTTCTAGCTTTTTAGCATCGTTACCTGAATACGTCGGAAACTTCTTTAAGCAATATAAGCAGCCCTTGGTTAGCGTTGGTCTAATTGTGGGAGCAATTGTTGGAGTTAAAGTACTCTTGGCAGTATTGGATGCTCTAAATGATATTCCCTTGGTGGCTCCTACTTTTGAGTTGATTGGTATTGGCTACTCTGCTTGGTTTGTTTACCGCTATTTACTCAAAGCCTCAACTAGAAAAGAGTTAACTTCTGAAATCACTACTCTTAAATCACAAGTTGTTGGTAAACAAGTTCCAGAAGCTTAATATCTGAACTTTTGCTTCTCTTATCAAGACGCTACGCCAATGCTCTCATTCAAAATCACGCCTGATTTTATAATCTCCACCCACTCGTCTCGATTTTGCTAGGCGTAGCGTCTTTCATAGGAGAAGTTTCGATCTAAAAATCAGGTTGATTGTTGACTGATGACTGATGACTGGGGACTGGTGAGTGGTGACTAGTTAATTATTATTCTCCCCTGCTCCCTGCCTACACAATAATGAAATATTTTTTACTTGGAAGTTTCTTATTGAGATGATCCGCCTGCTGATAAGTTAACCTTTGGGTTTTGTTTTGGAAGGGGTAATGGTTCTGACGGGTTATACCTACGCACTATATTTTCAGATGAAATTGCCTTGAATTTACCTTGTTTAACTAAAGCTTGATGAATCATCGCCGCCACTTCACCACGAGTTGCTACTTTGTTGGGAGCAAGTATTTGTAGGTTTGGATAGTTAACGACAAGTTCATTAGCTGTAGCAGCAGCTATTTTAGCTCTAGCATATGACGGGATATCTTTAGCATCTTGATAAACACTTAAAATCTGATTTGGCGAATTAGGTGTTTTCAAATTCAACCCACTAGCAAGGGCAACTAAAACCTGTACTCTTGAAATATTTTGTTGTGGCTTGAAGGTTTTTTCTGGGTAGCCTTTGAGAAATCCGCTACTGATGGCTTGGTTAATTGCTGAATTTGCCCAAAATGTTGTTGGTACATCTTGAAAGGCGATGGCGTTCTTAGAAATTTCTTGGTTAAAAGCTTTTTGTAGTATGGCAGCAAATTCAGCGCGGTTTACAGGCTGGTTTGGTCTAAAAGAATAATCAGGAAATCCTTTGAGAATACTACGAGAAGAGAGAACATCTATGAAACGCCGACCCCAGAAGTTATTAGGCACATCATTGAATGCAATTGGCGGTGGAATAATTGATTTTGGTTTTGCTGGGGTTACTAAAGGTAACGCTGATGATGCAATTGAGGACTCAAGCCCTAATGAAGAGGATACAGGTATTTGTGGTTGTGGAGATTGAGTCGGAGTTACTTTAGGAGATGATAAGATTTCAGGGTAAGGAGTTGGGCTATTAGTCGGTAATAAAGGTGTTTTGGGTTCAACAGTTGCAGTTGGAGAGGAGTTGAATTCAGAAGCTGGATTTGGTTCTACTTTGGGAGTAGGAGAAGGCGATACTTTATCGGGGTAAGCGCTAGCAGAACTAGTGGGGGAAGGCGAGAGCAAACTGTTGAAATTCCAACTAGAATCTCTGCGTGACAATGACCAAAAAAGAATTGCTCCAATAGTAGTGAAAGCAACTAAAATCGCTATCAATTCATCAAAGCCAAGAGCAGTTTTTTGAGATGACTCAGGTTCGGAAGGAGGTCTATTTGTCATCGCGATCGCACCTGGTAGCAGTAAAATCTGTGTCTAAAAAAATTAAGCCACAGATGACAATTTTACACCAGCAATTTTCGATTTATAATTCAAAGAAAAATATTATACTTCTGCTTCCAAACCGAGCGATGTCTGACGACAAGCAACTTCCTGTCTACGCAATTGAGCAGCTAGGCGTTCAGCCCTTTGGCGTTCCTGTTCTATTCCTTAGTTTAACAACTGAGTAGGGAAGTGGGGAGGTGCAAAGATGAGGGGGATGCGGTTCGACTTCTCTACGAGACGCTACGCGAACGCTCACCAACCGGGAGACAAGGGAGACAAGGGAGCAGGGGGAAAAGAAGTAATTTTTCATTCTCCCCCTTGCCCAATGCCCAATGCCCCATACTTCTCTGCGAGAGGCTGCGCCAACGGCTACGCTCAGTACAAGTGCCCAATGCCCAATTCTAAGATTCCCGTCCACTAGCCCAGGTATCACGCCATTTAACGGTACCTTCTTTGGCAATTACCCAACGGCGGTTAACGAGATTTTCGCGCAGGGGCGATTGCCCTTCCCGCCATAAGGCATATTTATAGGCAATCAGTTTGCCTGCACTCTCATTGAAGGGAATCTCGGCAAACCAAGTATTAGTATTGATGTATTCCAAAGGATAGGCTTTGCTAATATCCCAGTTGCCTAACTCTGGGCAGTCTCCAATCACAACAATGGTTTCACCTGGTTGAGTTTGTACGCCATTCAGTTGGGCGCGGACTATGGTTTGCCCTTTAATCCGTTCTCCAACGTGGCTGAAAACAATTACTCCCCGTTCTTCGAGTACCAAGTCGTAGATTTTACCGTCTTTCACTTCATACTTGTTACGAGTCAATACACAAGTATGTTCGCCATCAGGTAATTCTGTTTCTACTTCTGGGAGAGTAACTTCTCCTCCCCGGTTTAAAGCAACGAAACATAGAGAATCGCGATAACGGCGGACGTAACAATAAACGTCGTTTGTTAAGTATTTTTGCCAGTGGCTACCCATTGAAACTGCGGGATTGAGTCGCCGTAAACCAGACAATAATCTGATGTAACGATATACCTCTGTATCTGTATCCCAGCTTTCCATCATCGGGCGATTATATGGATCGTTACCGCCGTCGGTGTCGTTATGCAGATATTGTTCTGTGCCGTAATATATACAGGGAATACCGCGAGATGTCATGATTAAGGCTATGGCCACCCTCAACATCGCTGGATCGGGGTTCAGCGATTGGAAACGGGGCATATCGTGGTTATCAATGAAGGTGACTAACTCTGTAGCCCCACTGTAGCGATGATCTTGGTCAAAAATATATTGAATTGTATGGAATCCGTTTTCCGAACCTTGGGCTAGTGCTGCCCGAATTGCCACGCATAGCCCAAAGTCTAGCATGGTCATGCCTGAGTGGTTGGCAAATTCCACGGAGCGATCGTCACTAGGATTACTGTAAATCCACTCACCAAAGATAAACACATCTGGTTTGTGATTGCTGATGTCGCCGGTGAATTCTTGCCAAAACCAAATGGGCATGTGCTTAACGGTATCCACCCGCAGTGCATCTACACCACGGTCTAGCCACTGTTTAATTGCTGACTTGATATACTGACGATAATCGCTATTGTTTTCATTAAAAGTTGCTAAACCGGCTAATTCACAGTTTTGCACTTGCCATTCGTCTTCCCAGTTTTGCACTTCGCCATAGTGGTGATACCAGTGATTGACATCATCATTGAAGTCAGCAATTTTGACACCATCATCATATAATTCACCTTTGCTACCGCTGGTATCAGGACTGCTATGGTTGCAGACAATATCTAGTATCAGCTTCATATTGCGCTTGTGCAGTTCGGCAATTAAGCGATCGAAGGTAGTATTTTTTTCTTCTTGAGTAGCATTTAAAGAAGGGTTTTCGTCGTTGGCAATATACCGAGGATTAAGTCGCTTAAAGTCTTTTGTCCAATAACCATGTAGTGCAGCATTACCGACAAACAACTCTTCCACTTGCTCAAACAGTGGAGTTAACCAAATAGCGCTAACCCCCATGTTTTTGAGATAATCCAATTTGTCAATCACACCTTGCAAGTCGCCACCCCAGTACTTACCCCAATCTTGCTTAGTTGGATCGTAGAGTTCTGAGTTTGCACCTTCGCTGTTATCTGGGTCACCATCATGAAAGCGATCGACTACAAGAAAGTAGATTGTCTCCTGACGAAATTCAATATCCCTAGTGTAGAGAAAGTCTAGATCGATTTCAGTATCTGATGGAGGCGTTTGTATTAAAGCTTCTACTTTTTCTGTTGCTGAATCAACTTTGTATTGTTCTGGTGAAAATTGGGATGGAGGTGTTTTTACCATAAAAAACTCAAAATCTCAGGGAATTTACGTTTGTATATTAAACAGTACATGTTTTGAATATCTTGTGTAACTGCAAACGTCGGTATTTTGACATCCTGCCTGCGGTGTACGTATCTACCGCTAGCTAGTTTATAATTCTATCCATAGACATAATTCATCTGCTAGAGGATAAAACAAAGAAATATAGCAGATTTAGGGGCAATTCATTTTTAACAAAAGATAATAATATCAATAATTTATAGTCTAAAACTGACGGTAAATACTGATAAGAGGATGTGTTGGACTCAAGTGGACACATCTATTACATCGTTGTTCAGCTTCACAGATCAATTCAGGGAAATTAATTGTTTAAAAAATAACTAACTATCTTCGATATTTTTCAATAAAGTAATAAAGTAAATAAGAATTTGAGAAACCCTACCCGCAAGTGGGGTGGCTGTATTTAATTGCGTGAATTTTGAATTTATTCATTTTTGTCTTTCTATTTACTATGAAAATGGTCATCATTTATGACAGATAAACCAAAAAGGGTGAGATTGCTCAAAGGTCGCACAGCCTTTCTATTCATCCACGGTATTGGCGAACAAAATCCTTTTGAAACTGTAGATTTTTTCACCCATAATTTTCTGAAATATTTCGATAAACAAAATTTAGCTTTCAATTTAGAACATCTAATAGCTAAACGCAGACTATCAACTGGGTCTGTTTGGACAGAAAGCTTCGTGAGATTGGAATCAGCTAGTAATGAAGATTGGCTAATTGATGTTCACGAGTACTACTGGTCACCTTATACAGAAAAAAAAATCACCGTACCTGAGATATTGCAATGGGCAGAACAAACTTTAAATGGGACGATTAAGTTTTATAACCGCAAGGAAAACCAATTCCTATTAGATAGTTTATTGGCTAACAGAGATAATAAAAGTTTTTTTAAATATCGGCTGCGATCGCTAACAATATTGCTGCGGATATTTAACTTTTTATATCCAGTATTACGAATCGGTGTTTGGTTAATTCTGTTCTTAGCAGGGCCATTTCTCAAAGGTCGTTTTCTCCAATCAGCTTGGCAGCTAAGCAAACAACTTGTTACTCCCCCATTGGTTGATTTTGTGGGTGATATCACTATTTACAGTACCACTGACCAAAAATCGCCTTATAAAATAATTCGTCAGCAAATTTTGAGGGAATCTTTAACATTACTGAAAGCAATTTTGAAAGATAAACAAGCAAATTACGACCAAGTAATTATAGCGGGGCATTCCCTTGGGAGCTGTATTGCTTACGACACATTAAACCTCCTGTGTATTGAAGCCAGCCTTTCTCAAGATAAAAATAACAATCTTTTATTAGATAAAATTAAAGGATTAATTACCTTTGGTTCGCCACTAGATAAAATCGCCTTTTTCTTTAGAGAAGTACCGCAGGAGGGACAGTATATTAGGCAGCGAATTTTAGAACACCTCAATTCCTTCCGCGTCAAATCAGAATTTACACAAAAAAATCAATACTCAATCAAAAATCCAGTTGAATGCAAACTCGATGGAGTTCGTTGGGTTAATTACTACCATCTGCAAGATCCAATTAGCGGTCACCTAGATTACTATGAAAACCTAGATAACGTTGAAATGAAATATCAAGCATCCTGGGGTGACCAAGGACACCAAGGTTACTGGTTCGATGCCAGTTTTTATGAAAATATTGCCGAACGTTTTCTGTATGTTACCAATGGAGATAAAGAATACAAAAGTGAGTGGTAAAGGCTAGTTTTCTGGTTATCGCTTTGGAGAAATTCTCCTCAAAAGTTTTTTGTTCCAGATTTTTAATCATCAATCTCAAATTTCACATTGTTGTCAATCAGCATATTACTGAAGTTTTTCTTTTGGAGATTCACTCCATTGCTAAACTGACCATTTTCACTTTCAAACTGTTATGACTATATAGCAATCTATCCTGGTAACAATTATGAGCAAATATGACAAGATTTTTAACTCATCCGAGACATCAGAAGAATCCCTAAGTCCAGAGGAAGCCGTAGCAGCGATCGCGACTGTCACAGCGATCGCTGATTTATCTATTGAAGATGTGGATGCAGAAAGTTTAGCTGGTGTACTTTGGGAATTCGAGGTTTTTGAAGAATACTCAGAAGATGAAATTGTCGAAATCGTAGATCGACTCATAGGTATTGCAGAAGACGAAGGACTCGGTTGCTTGTTTAATACCGCTAAAATTTCTCTTTCTGATGAATTGGTACTCGATGGTTTCGCCGCCGCAGTCATAGTACTTTTAGACGACGAACTTGGCATTCCCAAACAAAAACAAGGCTACCTCAAAAAGCTACAAACAGCCTTAGAACTTGAAGATGAAGAAGCAGAGGAAATTATTAAAGAAGTAATTGCAGTTTTTGAAGAAGCCGAACAAGAAGAAGAATATGCAGATGATGAAGATGAAACAGTAATTATAGATGAATATATCCAACAGACCTACAAATCTCCTTTGGGTAATTTTACAGTACCCGTTCCAGTGGAAATCGAAAACGGCGGTAGAATTCAAAGCCAGGAAGGAGTAGTAGGCTTTTCTGATGATATGGGGACTTTGCTGAGAATTGACTATTATCCTTTCCCTGTGGAACAGTTAGAGGAACTAGAATCTCTGGGACAAGAAAAATATTTACATACAATTTTAGTAGACAAATACGTACCCCAAGCGATTTTAGCGAACGTACCAGATGCCACAGTAGAATATACTAAATACTTAGAAGATACTTTATCAGGGGCTTACTACGTATTAGTGGATATGCCCAAAGGTTCGACGATTTCCAAGCAAGAAAATAATGGAACTGCTGTCAGATTAGATGCATATCGAGGGCTACTTACCTTTATCAACGGTCAATTTTTGTACATAGTTAGCAGTCAGCACAGCTTTCTCAACGGCGAAACACCAGATTCCATCGAAGAAGAAGCCGAATATATCAAGGAAAATATTTTAGAGTTTGTTGAGACTATTGAGTTTGCGTAATGGGGCATGGGGCATGGGGCAAACGGAGAGTGCTGAGTGTTGACTGTTTAGCTGAGCCGGAGACTTTGAAACTCCGGTGAAAAGTTAAAATTATTCTCCTTGTCCTCTTCCGATGCCCAATGCCCGATGCCCAATCCCCTAAATTTAGCGAATATGCTAACCTAGTATGGCTAACTAATCTCACACATCTAAGAATTCGGGTGTTTCTCAATTGGGAAATACGCTTGGATGGAGGTTTAACCCGAATTGGAGTTGAAAAATTTATGCCAGTTGTTTCATTGGCTCAAATGATGGAGTCAGGGGTTCACTTTGGGCATCAGACCCGACGTTGGAACCCGAAAATGTCCCCTTATATTTACACATCTCGCAATGGGGTGCATATCATCGACTTGGTGCAGACTGCCCAGTTGATGGAAGACGCTTATAGTTATATGCGTACACAAGCTGAGCAAGGCAAGAAATTTCTTTTTGTAGGCACAAAGCGTCAAGCTGCTGGAATTATTGCCCAAGAAGCTAGCCGTTGCGGTTCTCATTACATTAACCAACGCTGGTTGGGAGGAATGCTCACCAACTGGGCGACTATTAAAACACGGGTAGACCGCCTCAAAGATTTAGAACGGCGGGAAGAAAGCGGCGCACTAGATTTATTGCCGAAAAAAGAAGCATCAATGCTGCGTCGGGAAATGGCGAAGCTGCAAAAATACTTGGGCGGCATTAAAACAATGCGAAAAGTCCCCGATATCGTGGTGATTGTAGACCAACGTCGGGAATATAACGCTGTTCAAGAGTGCCAAAAACTCAACATTCCCATTGTGTCTATGCTGGATACAAACTGCGACCCAGATGTAGTTGACATCCCCATACCAGCAAACGACGATGCCATCAGATCCATCAAGCTGATAGTCGGAAAATTGGCAGATGCCATTTATGAAGGTCGTCACGGTCAACTCGATGTCGAAGAAGATTACGAGGATTATGAAGGTGCTGAGTATGAGGAAGATTACGAAGAGGGTGACTACACTGACACCTTGATCCCCGATGACGACGAAGAAGAATAATGAGTGCTGAGCGCTGAGTAAGATAGAGATACTCAGCAAATTGGATGGTGCTGAGTTTTGATAAGTCATACGAATTTGGGATTTTGGACTTCGGCTACGCTCAGTCGAACGATTTGGGATTTTGGATGAAAAGCCTTTGCTATAAAGTTCCAGAATTTCAAAAAATACTTCCTACATCAATTTGATATGAACACTCAAAACTCAGCACTTAGCACTAAATTAGGTGAGCAATTACAATTTCGAGGTCAAGTTAGGAATTGAGGGAACATGGCGGAAATATCTGCAAAACTCGTCCAAGAGCTACGCCAAAAAAACTGGTGCTGGCATGATGGACTGTAAAAAGGCGCTGAAAGAAACTGATGGCAATATAGATGAAGCCATAGATTGGCTACGGAAAAAGGGCATCACTTCAGCGGGTAAAAAAAGCGATCGCGTTGCAGCTGAAGGTCTAGTAGACACCTATATTGAATCCGGTGGTCGAGTCGGTGTACTCATAGAACTCAACTGCCAAACCGATTTTGTGGCTCGTAACGACGCTTTTAAAGCTTTGGTGAAAAACCTAGCTAAGCAAGCGACAACTGCTGACAGTGTTGAGTCTTTGTTAGCTCAACCCTACATTGAAGATCAAAGTGTGACTGTAGATGAATTCATCAAGCAGACTATTGGCACACTTGGCGAAAACATCCAACTGCGTCGGTTTATCAAATTTGAACTGGCAGAAGGTTCCCAAGGTATCGTCGATAGCTACATTCACACCGGCGGTCGAGTTGGTGTACTGGTAGAATTGGGTTCCAAAACAGAATCAGCTGCTGCTAAAGAAGAATTCCAAAGCTTAGCGCGGAACGCAGCCATGCAAGTTGCAGCCTGCCCCAATGTCGAGTATGTCAGCGTAGAGCAAATTCCTGCTGAAGTAGCCCAAAAAGAAAAAGCCATTGAAATGGCCAAAGATGATTTGGCGAACAAGCCAGATAACATCAAAGAAAAAATTGTTCAGGGACGAATTGACAAACGCCTCAAAGAATTGACTTTGCTAGATCAACCTTATATTCGAGATCAAAGTATTTCCGTAGAAGAATTGTTGAAGCAAGTCAAGGGGCAATTAGGCGAAGACATCCAAGTAAATCGCTTTGTCCGCTATGTACTGGGTGAAGGCATTGAAAAGGAAGAAAGTAACTTCGCTGAAGAAGTCGCCGCACAAATGGGCAAGTAATATTTAGTTAGGAGTTAGGAGTTAAGAGTTAGGAGTTAGGAGTTAGGAGTTGACTTGATAATTCATAACTGGGGTTAAGAGTTAGGAGTTGACTTGATAACTCATAACTCACAATTCATAACTCCTAACTTATTTAAGGACAGGTCAAGCCAATAGCCTGACCTGTATTTTATTAATAGAGCAGCGAAATTTCGCATATAATTCAAAATTTAAAAAGCTTGGGAAAGTTATCTAAAATAAATACGTACATTAGTACTATTTAGTGGTTGATATGGGTAAGAGCGAGAAGTTATGGCAAGAGCAATCGAGCGAATTGAGCGGGATATTGCAGCACTTAAAGAAGCTATTGGAGCGATCGCACTACAACTACAAACCGCTTATGCTAGTTATCTAGCCAGCTTGGGAGTAACTTTACAAAAACAGTTGATTCTAGCTACTTACCACCTTTGTACTCAAGGGTATCCAGAAAACTTCCTGAATTTGTCATTGAATCAGCGCCAGCAATTGCAACAAGCCATCCGCAAGTTAAGTCAAGTGGCAGCAAAGCAGTTGGTTGCTTATATTAACAGTGAGGAAGTAGGGGAAGATGAGGAAGATGAGGAAGTAGGGGGAGATGAGCAAGATGAGGAAGCAGGGGGAGATGAGGAAGTAGGGGTAGATGAAGAAGAAAATACTTCTTTATCCCCCTCATTCCCTGATACCTCCAATCCCATAGAACTAGCAAAATGGCAACAGAACATAGAGGATATTACACAAGAAATACTGAAAAAAGTATCCCATGAGGCTAATGTTTTATTACAAAAAGCCGGGATATTACCGAAAAAATTACCAGAACCGATTTTAGCAGCTGCGGCTGCGGCGGCATCAGAAGCATCTGCTGAAGTAATGCCAGGGCCGCCCAACTTATTAAACTTAATAATTGAAATTGACAATGAGCAGCAGTCAGAGGATTCTGGTCTGACACAGATTATGGCTATTAATTTGCGGCTGGGGGAAATTGAATTTGCTGACCCGACACTCTCATCGGAACGCAGGCAGATTCGGGGTATTTTAGTTCAGCTCAACAAACTAGAACGGGAGTATCAAAAGAAACTTCGAGAAAAAACCGTTGCTGAAGCTGAAGCTGCTTGGCGTGCTAGTTGGTTTGAATAAAGTTATGAGTGAGGAGTTATGAGTTATGAGTTATGAGTTATTTATTCTTAACTCCTCACTCCTCACTCCTAACTCCTCACTCCTCACTCCTCACTCTACTAACCAATGAGTAATGAAAAACCAGATTGGATAAGATTGCACAAAGCCTTGGCAGTAGAAGCCGAACATGGTTTCTCAGATTTGATGGGCAGACAATACCGCTTTAGCGAATTTCTTAGCTTGACTTTGGGAAAATTTCCCGCAGGTTTACCCCAAAACGAACGCCGTCGTTGGCAAGGATTAGCGGTGCAATTTGCCAGTTATCCACATTTAGCGGTGGAAGAAAGGCAACACTTAGTAGCAGAGACTCGTAGGTATCTTTACCAGCTACAGCAGGAGGATGAGGAAGGGGAGCAAAGAAGCGGGGAAGCAGGGGAGCAGAGGAGAAGTTATCAATCCAAAATCCAAAATCCAACAACTCCTATTGTTGCCGAGGTGAGCCGGAGGCTGGCTCCAAAAATTGAGCAAAAGCTCAGCGATTTACCAGAAATCGGCTTTAAAAGAGCTGATAATTTAGCGCGTCTTGGTTTGTATACCATCCGGGATTTGCTTTTTTATTATCCCCGCGACCACATTGACTATGCGCGTCAGGTGAATATCCGTGAGTTACAAGCGGGTGAAACGGTGACAATAGTGGCAACGGTGAAGCGTTGCAACTGCTTTACTAGCCCCAAGAATCAGAAATTATCTATTTTAGAATTGGTAGTAAAAGATAACAGTGGTCAAATAAAAATTGGGCGTTTTTACGCAGGTAGCCGCTATAGTAGTCGCGGTTGGCAAGAAAGTTTAAAACGCCGTTATCAGGTAGGTAGTATTGTGGCCGCCTGCGGGTTGGTGAAAGAAAGCAAATACGGCTTGACGCTGGATAATCCTGAATTAGAAGTTTTGGCAAATCCAGGAGATGCCATTGAGTCGCTGAATATTGGACGTGTGGTGCCAATTTATGCATTGACAGAGGGAGTGGTGGCCAATGCAGTGCGACAAGCGGTAATTGCGGCTTTACCGGCTGCGGCTCAATTGAAAGACCCTTTGCCTAGTGGTTTGCGGCAGAAATATGCTTTGATGGAATTGAAAGATGCGATCGCCAATATTCACTTTCCCAAAGATGGCGAAACTCTGCAAGTCGCTCGTCGTCGTCTAGTATTTGACGAATTTTTCTACCTGCAACTGGGTTTACTGCAACGTCAACAACAAGCAAAGGCAATTCAAAAGGCTGCTATTCTCGCGCCACGCGGTCAATTGATAGAGAAATTTTACGAAATACTGCCTTTTCAACTCACTGGGGCACAGCAACGAGTCATTAACGATATCCTCAACGACTTGCAAAAACCCGCACCCATGAATCGTTTGGTGCAAGGCGATGTCGGTTCCGGTAAAACTGTGGTTGCGGTGCTGGCTATCCTTGCAGCAATTCAATCTGGCTACCAAGCGGCGCTAATGGCTCCCACAGAAGTTTTAGCAGAACAGCATTATCGCAAGTTAGTTAGTTGGTTTAACTTGCTGCATTTACCAGTGGAATTACTGACTGGTTCCACGAAAACTGCTAAACGCAGACAAATACATTCTCAGTTGGAAACAGGTGAACTACCGCTATTGGTGGGAACTCATGCCTTGATTCAAGATCCTGTGAATTTCCAGCGTTTGGGGTTAGTAGTAATTGACGAACAACATCGCTTTGGGGTAGAACAACGGGCGCGTTTGCAGCAAAAAGGCCAGCAACCCCATGTGTTAACGATGACAGCCACTCCGATTCCCCGAACTTTAGCACTGACAATACACGGGGATTTAGACGTTAGCCAAATTGATGAGTTACCACCAGGACGGCAAAAGATACAAACAACAATGCTATCAGGTCAGCAACGCAACCATGCTTATGAACTGATGCGTCGAGAAATTGCCCAAGGAAGGCAAGTTTATGTAGTTTTGCCGTTAGTGGAAGAATCAGAAAAATTAGACTTGCGATCGGCGGTAGATGAGCATCAAAAGTTACAGGAAAGCGTTTTTCCAGATTTTCAGGTGGGGCTGCTCCACGGTCGCATGAGTTCAGCCGAAAAGGACGACGCAATCACTAAATTTCGGGATAACGAAACACAAATTTTAGTTTCAACTACTGTTGTTGAGGTGGGTGTAGATGTACCTAACGCTACAGTGATGCTCATTGAAAATGCAGAGCGATTTGGGTTATCCCAACTGCACCAATTACGCGGGCGCGTTGGTCGTGGTGCGGCTCAGTCTTACTGTTTGTTGATGAGCAGTTCTAGGAATCCCGATGCACAACAAAGATTGAGGGTTTTGGAACAGTCCCAAGATGGCTTTTTCATCTCAGAAATGGATATGCGTTTTCGCGGCCCTGGGCAAGTACTGGGAACTCGTCAATCTGGAGTGCCGGATTTTACTTTGGCGAGTTTGGTTGAAGATGAAGAAGTTTTACTTTTGGCACGCCAAGCAGCCGAGAAAATTATAGAGATGGATGTTACTTTGGAGCGCTGGTTTTTGATGAAAGAAGAATTGAAATATCGGTATGAGCGGTTGATGGGCGGAGCGATTTTGACGTAAAAACAGTCATTAGTTCAAAATCTGTGCTAAATCTAACACAAACCCAGATAAGACATCCTCTCCTGATAAACTAGTGGGCGATTGCAGAATCTCAACATCTTTTCCTGGGCGATAAATTTCTACTCGTTGGTTTTGGGGATCGATTAGCCAACCCAAACGCACACCGTTGCTAATGTATTCCCGCATCTTTTCTTGGACAGTTTTTAAGCTATCTGAAGCGGAGCGTAATTCCACCGCAAAATCGGGTGCCATTGGTAGGAATCTGTCGGGGTCTGGATTTAAGGCTTCTAATCGCTGGCGACTCACCCAAGACGCATCAGGAGACCGATTTGCACCATTAGGAAGCTTGAAACCCGTTGAAGAGTCAAAAGCCAACCCCGTACCATCAGCGTCAGTCCAATTACCTAAGCGCTGTGTCAGTCTACTATTGCGATTTCCGCTTTCCCATCCAGTTGGTGGCATGATAATTAATTCTCCCTCTGCCGTGCGCTCAAGTCGCAAATCTCGATTATTTTGACACAGTTGGAAGAATTGCTCATCTGTTAGTTCAATTGTGGGGCTGAGGTTGAGAATTAGGGCAGTCATAATTGCCTTTTAATTTTGCTACCAGTAGATTAGTATTGAGATGATTTTTAGGAGTAGTGCCACCATCAGTATTTCACATTCGAGATTTTATGGTGATGGTGCAAGTTTCCTTGCCAAACTTCATAAAATCTTGAAATTTAGCTAGGATTACGGCTTTCCAAACATTCTAAAAAAATTTATGCAAAATTGGCCTTCTTGGATCCCTACCCCCCGGTTTTGGGTGAATGCGATCGCTCTTATTCTATTAATAATTGGTTTACAGTATGCGATCGCCTATCTGGGAATGATTATTTTCATGCTCATTAATTTACTACCCAGGGTAATTTTTCTCAAGTTAATCTATTTATTTAGTTTGGTAGCGCAACTTTCCCCCATCATAGTGGTAGCATTTGTTCACCATTGGCTGCATCGGTTTTTAGATAACTTCTTCCCAGAAAGTCGAGTCACGGAAACAGAAGCAACCCCAGGAGTTTTACCCAGTTTTCTCAGTTGGTGGGAAGGATTATATGGTTGGTCGGTGAATATTCTCTCAACGGTAATAGCATTTGGTATTTTGGGGCTTTTTATGCCATCTCCTGATTTATTTAATTTATTAACTTTATTTAAAAATGAACTACCGCATTTGCCGACAATTTCCATCTTCATTCAAGTAATTGTTGCTGCCTATCTTTATCAGTTTGAGTATTTAGTGCATCAGCATTTGATAGCAGCAGCTAGACACTAGACTAGGACTTACGCACTCTTAACGGAAAATCGAACCGCAGAGGACGCAGAGGACACGGAGAAATCAGAGTTTCAGAGAGTTCTTGCGTAAGTTCTATTCCCTTGTGGTCTGAGAAAATGTTAAGGGGTAAAGGATGTATTTGAAACCTTTCCCCTTTCCCCTTTAACCGAACCGTATTGATTTTAAGAGGTGCGATCGCTACGATAATAATCAAGTGAGATTTTTTAATCACTTAACCGACTAACAAAAAGGTTAAAATTCTTCCACTACCCAATCTACTGTATGTGCTTCGGTAATATCAGGGACTTCTAGGCGCGTTTTCAAGCGAGAAAGTACTTTTTCTGGCAGTTTGGCGGTGCGATGGGTGTTTCTTCTCAGCAGTTCTTTCCAAGGTGCTTCCAAATATACAATGCGAATGCTGGCTTGATAAGTGGCAAAGAAACGAACTAGCATCCCCCGCAGTTGGCGGCTGATGTTAGTCGCATTCCAAACAAAGGATTGTCCATCTCGCATATATTCTTTAGCCATTGCTTTGGCTGCATTTACCACTGCACCTTGATTTTCTTCTGAGTCGATCCCCATTGAATTCCGCAGTTTATCTAAAGAAATTATTTGCCAGTCGGGAAGATTTTGTTTAATCCAAGTATCCTTTCCCGCACCTGGTAATCCTGACATCATCACCACCTGAAAGCGCGTATCGTCATAAGCTGCATAATCTGGGTTACCATCTTCTTTTTGAAAATAAACAAACCGACTGTGTGCTGATGGAAATACTCGCGGCTGTTCAAAACAGTGATTTTCTTGGCAAAATTCCCGAAAAAACTCGATTTTCTCGAATAAGTTTGCTTGCTCATTGCAGTAACGTCCCTTAACGTCTGCTTCTGCCAACAAACTCAGCAAATCGCAACGAATAACTTGACTCGTTTTAATGACTGCGCGTTCTGGGTTGGGTTTGTCCCAAAACCACAAGGGTAAGCTGCCGTATTTTACCAAAGCCACAATCGCTTCCCGTTGATGGAAGGGTATATGCAAATTCCAGAGAATCTCCCGTGCCATTTTTGCACCTTGGAGTACATGACCTTTAGAGGTAATGCAACCATCTGCTTCTATTTGCGTAGCAGCAGGTTTGGCAACATCGTGCAGCAAAGCCGCAGCAAACAACACAGAACGTTCTTCAGTTGGTAATGCCCGCCATTGGGGTAATGCCACTAATGCCTCGCATACTAATTTGGTATGGATGAGAACATTACCTTCAGCATGGTAGCGCGGATCTTGGGGACAATCAGCAAGCGATCGCAACCAATCAAATTCTGCTTCCAATGCTGACCAATCTATCGACCAATCGCTTTCACAGGGACAATAAGGAAAAGACCAAGATTGCAACACAGTATTCATATTCCTAATAGAAAGAATTCAGGAGTCAGAATTCAGGAGTCAGAATTCTGAATTGAATGGGACTTACGCAAAAACTCAAGGATGGAGTTGTTGGGAATGGGGTATGGGGAAGATGTTTGTTACCAATGCTCCAAAGTTATCCGAATAAATCAGCACCGACACATAGCTGATTTGGTATAATCGGACGATTGAGCCAATGTCCATCTGATTGCAGAATGGTTGTCAAAAAGCTCGAACGCACATATTTATAGCGATGAGTAACGATGTCTCCCGCCTCAACTTTGATGTATAAACCTTCCATCAAAGAACTTTGGTCAGTTTGTTTGAGGGAACGCCCAATATCAAGCCCCAGTTCTTGGCAAATTTGCTCAAAACGTTGCAAGTGTCGGGGAGTTTGATAGTGCGACTCACCCACCAACTTAATCAGCTGTTTGTAAGATTGGAGTTCACCAGCAAACAATACGGGTACTGAAACCACAGGTAAGCCAGCAAGTAACTGCTGACGGTTGTTAGTGCTGAGAAATACTTGATTGTCTAAATCCAAAACATCGTACTCTAGAAAGTAGTGCGGTAAAGCATCGTAAAACACCGTGTGCTTGGCATACAGCCATTCTCCAAACAGAATAAAACGACTTCCCAAAACTTCCCAAAATCCTGCTGCGTGGGTGTGCGCCCACTGTTTAAACAAATTAAAGTGTTTTTCTCGCGCCCCACCAGTTAAATAGTGTCCCCGGCTTTGCAGTCGAATTTGCCCATCATCTGTAAAGCTAATAGCTGCATTTGCGCCGTCAACTTTTTCTTCAACTACTACATATTGATTTTTAATCGCACTAAAAGGAATGCTATTGAGGTCTTCATCCCCAACTTGCAACCGCGACCCTTCAATGTGATGGGTACGCGGATATTTATAAATTTGTTCCATGATTTTATCTTGGTGACTGCAATCAAATAATTTCGTAGCGGATTTTCACGAATAAGTAGGTATCCTAGAAGCTGTTATCTCAGGATTGTTATTATTCGCCATTGACTAAATTTGATTGACACCAGA
>Ga0314812_100002_pt1 | contig 44267 bp, 36 predicted proteins | sample STEome_9_FD_202336 | JGI IMG/M metagenome (GOLD analysis project Ga0314812, IMG submission 202336) | Metatranscriptome of soil surface biofilm microbial communities from soil inoculated with nitrogen-fixing consortium DG1, State College... ...
CTTTCCCCTTTCCCCGACTTCTGCAAGAAGTCTAGTGATTGGTTATTTTTTAAGAAGCTAAAAAAATTTCTTGTCCCTACTCCGTAAACACAGGGGTTAACCTTTGCCTGTACCTATTCGCCACTCCCCATTTCCGACTCCCCATTTTCTACCCCAAAGGTATGGGTTTTTTACACTTTCCTCAAAAATAGTAGTTTTAGCTTCTGGGGGTGTAGTGGTTGATAAAACTATCATCATTTCGTCGCTTGATTACAAACCCATACTTGTCAGCCATTGCCTACTCGGTTTTTCAAGCCGGGTTGATTGGAAATTAATCAAGTTTTGAAAAATTTATCTTCAGTATATATACTGTTTATTTTTAAGTAAAAATCTTTATCATGGCATTAAGTACTAAAGTCAGACTTACCAGTAAAACATCATAAAAACAACCAAAATCAAGATTTCTGCAAAGTTTATACAGTGCCGCTTGATGGCAGTGTGACACAATTTCGTGAAAAATATGATACAGAATCAAACCTTGAGATATGTGCTATGTCTCACTTTGTTAATTTTGAATTTTGTTAGCGCAGCTAAGCCGTGTCTGCGAGCGTCATTTTGAATTTTGAATTGGTATGACCTGTTATCAGAAGGCGATTCCTTTGGATATTGTTCCTGGTACAGGTTTGTTTATTGGTGACCAATTTATCTTAGACAAAAGTGATACTTATTTGAAAAAAATGCGACAAATACACATGCTCAAACCCTTGCAATCTGTAGTTTTCTGAATGCGTGAATTTTGAATTGGTATGATTTTTAGCACCCTTGGATTTAGGTTTGTATAACCATTTTGGATGCAACTAAGTCTAAAACATGACATTTTTTTGCCAAAAAAATTTGAAATTTGATTTATGCTAGCCACTTCCATTACTACGACCCCAGAAGAGAATAACTTAATTGAGTGTGATAGCGATCGCGGATTTATTTCTTGGCTGAGTCAAGCCGGAGGTTCAGTTGCCATCACGACCTACCAAGCCGGGAAACTAGCACTGGTGGGCTGGAACGGGGAACAAATTACCATGCTGTTACGCCAATTTTCCAAACCAATGGGGTTAGCTGTTCATGGTTCGCGTTTAGCACTGGCTAGCCATCACGAAGTCTATTTATTAGCCAACGCCCCCACATTAGCTTATGAGTATTTAGAAGACCAGCCAGGACGCTACGACGCCCTTTACCTCCCACGAATGACATACTTCACAGGCGACCTGAACATTCATGACCTGGAATTTGGTAGGGAAGGGCTGTGGATTGTCAACACCCGCTTTTCCTGTCTTTCTGCCTTGAGTCCAGACTTTAGCTTTGTACCGCGTTGGCATCCCAAGTTTATTTCCCAAATAGTACCAGAAGACCGGTGTCACCTCAATGGCTTAGCAATGGTGGATGGCAAACCCAAGTATGTGACTGCCCTTGGTGCCACAGATACCGTTGGGGGATGGCGGACGGGCAAAGCCAACGGTGGAGTCGTAGTCGAAGTAGAAAGCAATGAAATTATAGTAGACGGGTTATCAATGCCCCATTCTCCAATTTGGCACGACGGATTTTTGTGGTTACTCAACTCTGGTGCAGGGGAAGTATGGCGCATTCATCCAGAATCAGGAGACAAACAAGTAGTGTGTGTACTACCTGGATTTCTCCGGGGATTGTGCTGCTTCGGCTATTACGCCCTAGTGGGACTATGCCAGATTCGGGAACGGCATATTTTTGGGGGATTACCCATTACTCAACGGTTTGAGCAGTTGTTGTGTGGCGTGGCAGTTGTAGATTTGCGAAATGGGCAGCACATAGGGATGCTGAAGTTCACCGCAGGCTGTCAAGAACTTTATGATGTGCAGTTCCTTCCTGGCGTGCTGCGTCCGATGGTTTTGAATCAGCAACGCAAAGAAATCCGCCAAGCTTTTACCGCCCCAGAGTTGAACTACTGGTTGCGACCAAGTGCAGTGATTCCTAATGACTAAAGAATCTGTCTAGTCACAGCGTAATTCTTGAAATTAAATTTTTAATTTTTTTAGAGGTTTTCATGACTGAATTCCAAGTTAATACTTACATCAATAACAATCAAATCAACTCCACAGTAGCGATGGATGCAGATGGAGATTTTGTCATCGCCTGGACTAGCAAAGGTCAGGACGGGTCTTTTGATGGCATATATGCCCAACGCTACAACAGTGCTGGTATGGCACAAGGTAGTGAATTTAAAGTTAATACTGACAGCAACTACAATAAATCTAACCCTAAAATAGCGATGGATAATGACGGAGATTTTGTCATTTCCTGGGCTAGCTATGGTCAAGACGGGTCTTACGAGGGAATATATGCCCAACGCTACAACAGTGCTGGTGTGGCACAAGGGAGCGAATTTAGAGTTAATACCAGCACCGTCAATAGCGAAAATAACCCCACAGTAGCAATGGATGCAGATGGGGATTTTGTCATTTCTTGGGCTAGCGTAGTTAAGTACGATCAAAGCTCCTCTGCCAATGGAATATATGCCCAACGCTACAACAGTGCTGGAGTAGCACAAGGAAGTGAATTTAAAGTCACTACCACCATTAAAAGCCAAAATAACCCGGCAGTAGCGATGGATGCAGATGGCGACTTTGTGATTTCCTGGCAAAGCGTTGGTCAAGATGGGTCTGGTAGTGGAATATATGCCCAACGCTACAACAGCGCTGGTGTGGCACAAGGAGGTGAATTTCAGGTCAACACCTACACCACTGACGAGCAAATTAATCCCACAGTGGCGATGGATGCGAATGGAAACTTCGTAATTTCCTGGCAAAGCTTTGGTCAAGATGGCTCTGACAATGGGATATATGCTCAACGCTACAACAGTGCTGGACAGACACAAGGAAGTGAATTTAGGGTCAATACCTACACTAACGGCGGTCAAAGTAATCCCACAGTAGCGATGGACTCAAGTGGGAACTTTATTATTTCCTGGCAAAGTTTTGGTCAAGATGGGTCTGACAATGGCATATATGCTCGACGTTACAACAGTTCTGGGGTAGCTCAAGGAAGCGAATTTAAGGTCAATACTTACACCACTGATAACCAGCTTAATCCTGCGATCGCACTTGATGATAACGGGAACTTTTTAATTTCTTGGAATAGCTCTGGTCAGGACGGGTCTGGTGATGGAATATATGCCGAACATTACAGAAATAGCGGTGCTGCCCCAACAATTACTTCTGGTTTTACCTCTGCTTTGGCGTACAGCGAAAACGAAATTAAAGTAATCGATTCAGGTATCACTGTCGGTGACACAGACTCCACCAACTTAGCGAGTGCCACTGTCACCATTAGCAGTGGTTTCATCTCTGGTGAAGATACCCTCGCCTTCACCAACCAAAATGGAATTAGCGGCAGCTACAACAGCAGCACAGGTGTCTTAACCTTAACTGGCAGTTCCACTGTTGCTAACTATCAAGCTGCACTGCGTTCGATTACTTATAACAACAGCAGCGACAACCCCACCACTACACCCCGCACCATCAGTTTTCTAGTTAATGATGGAAGTTCTAATAGTACCGCTGTTACCCGCAATATCAATATCACTGCGGTGAATGATGCGCCTGTTGCTGTTACCACCAACTCTGCCTTGAGCTACACCGAGAACGCCACTACAGCAATTGATTCGGCCATTACTCTCAGTGACCTAGACTCCACCAACTTAGCGAGTGCCACCGTCAGCATCAGTAGTGGTTTCATCTCTGGTGAAGATATCCTCGCCTTCACCAACCAAAATGGAATTAGCGGCAGCTACAACAGCACCACAGGCGTCTTAACCTTAACTGGCAGTTCTACTGTTGCCAATTATCAAACTGCACTGCGTTCGATTACTTATAGCAACAGCAGCGACAACCCCACCACTACACCCCGCACCATCAGCTTTCTAGTTAATGATGGAAGTTCTAATAGTACTGCTGTTACCCGCAATATCAATATCACGGCGGTGAATGATGCGCCTGTTGTTGCCAACCCGATTACTGATCGAGCAACGACAATAGACACCACCTTCAACTTTGCCCTACCTGCAAACACTTTCACGGATGTAGATACAGAAAATCTCACCTACACAGCTACCCTGGAAGATGGTAACTCACTTCCTGGCTGGTTGACCTTCAATGGCACCACCTTTAGTGGGACTCCCACAACTAATAACGTTGGTACCCTCAGCATCAAAGTTATCGCCAGTGATGGAACAACATCCGTTGATGATGTTTTTGTACTCACCATCACCGATCCCAATAATCCAGCATTCAATACAATAAATGGCACTTCATCTGGGGATAAGATATCTGGTACGCAGATAAAAGATTTCATCTCTGGATTGCTGGGCAATGATAGCCTCATAGGATTAGGTGATAATGACACCCTTGATGGGGGTGATGGCAATGATACTTTAGACGGTGGTACAGGTAACGACAGTCTGATTGGTGGTAAAGGCAATGATACTTATATTGTAGACAGCCTCAGTGATGTGATTATTGAAGGCTTAAATGCAGGTACAGATGTAGTCAAGTCTTCTGTCAATTGGGTGCTGGGAGCCAATATAGAGAAGTTGATTTTGATCGGAACCGACGCAATCAATGGTACTGGTAACAACTTAAAGAATGTCCTCACTGGAAATAGTGGCGCTAACATCTTGAATGGAGCTGATGGCAACGATAGCCTGATTGGTGGTGCAGGTAATGATAGCCTGATTGGTGGTGCAGGTAATGACACCTTAGATGGTGGAGTCGGTAATGACACTTTAGATGGTGGAGCAGGGGATGACACTTACATCGTAGACAGTACCAACGATGTGATTATTGAAGGCTTAAATGCAGGCAAAGATTTAGTCAAGTCTTCTGTCACTTTTGTGTTGGCGGATAACGTGGAAAACCTCACCTTGACTGGAAGCTCAGCCATTAATGGTACTGGTAACAACCTCGGTAACATCCTCATTGGAAATACTGCTGCTAACTATTTGAATGGAGCTGATGGCAATGATAGCCTGGTTGGTGGTAAAGGTAATGACACTTTAGTTGGCGGTGCAGGTAATGACTCCTTAGATGGTGGAGTAGGTGATGATAGTCTTGATGGTGGAGCAGGGGATGACATTTACATCGTAGATAGTGCCAACGATGTGGTGATTGAAGGCTCAAATGCAGGTACGGATTTAGTCAAGTCTGCTGTGACTTTTGTGCTGGGAAATAACCTAGAAAACTTGACTTTGACTGGAAGCAAGGTGATTAATGGTACTGGCAACAGCCTGAATAATATTATTACAGGAAATAGTGGCGCTAATATTTTGAGTGGAGAAGATGGTAATGATAGCTTGATTGGTGGTGCAGGTAACGATACTTTAGTTGGCGGTGCAGGTGACGATGAATTGGATGGAGGTACAGGTGATGATAGTCTTGATGGTGGAATGGGTAATGACACTTACACCGTAAACAGCCTAAACGATACTATTACTGAAGGCTCAAATGCAGGCACAGATTTAGTTAAGTCTTCGATAACTTGGGTGTTGGGAAATAACCTAGAAAACTTGACTTTGACTGGAAGCTCAGCAATCAGTGGTACTGGCAACAACCTGAATAACATCATCACAGGAAATACTGGCGCTAATCTGTTAAGCGGAGAAGATGGTGATGATAGCCTCTTTGGTGGTTCTGGTATTGACACTTTGTTGGGTGGTGCAGGTAACGATGTACTCATCGGTGGAGTTGGTAAAGACTTGCTAACTGGTGGAACTGGGCAAGATAGTTTCTATCTGACTGATACCCGCACTGGTGGCTTTGATACCATTACTGATTTTACTGTTGGAAATGATACCATCTTCATTTCTAAGGCGGAATTTGCACTGAGCCAATCTGTGAATACTACGCTGGATTCGAGTATATTCCGACTTGGTACGGCTGCTACAGCTGCTGGCGATCGCTTCATCTACGATCAAACTACGGGTAACTTATTTTTTGATAAAGATGGCAGCGGTAGTGTAGCAAAAGTTCAAATCGCTCTGTTCTCCAATCAGGCAATGCTTACTAGTGCAAATATTACTGTGATTGCCTAACGGTAGCTATGTAACCTCAGTTCGGGTTAAGGACTAAATTTTGATCGCTTGAACGAGAAAATAAAGCTTACAGATTTTCAAAACCAATGACAGAATCAGCGTTTGAGCTTATCCCGAACTCAGGTTATGTAGTAAGCATTGGTAAATTAGCCACTCAGTTGCAGCACTTTAATATCAAAGGTTGGGTTTTGCTGTTGTAAAACCCAACCTTTTAGATTGAAATCCAATAATTTATTGTTTGGTAGTCCCTGAATGTAAGCGTATTCTCAGCAATTACAGAGCATTTGATTTAATTGCTACCAGGTTGGGATGGAATCAGCTGTTGTTCGGTTGGGACTGGCGTAGTTTCCAAACTAGGGCTTGAACCAGCAGGTAATAGAGTTGGTGGTGTAGATGAAGAAACCCCAATCAAACTACTATCACTGCCATCGATACAAGTGTCCAACGCCTGGTTTGGAGGAAGTTCGATTTTACTAAGTAAGCCAACTACACACTGACCAAAGCGCACGGGTAACAAACTGCGACCACAGTAATTTAAGGCTGCTGGGTTAATCGCTTCCTTGGTTATTGAGCTAACGCCGACTACACAGGTGGCTAAATCCTCAGGACGCCTAGCTCTGCCACAGTAAGAAAGAGCATCCGCGGCTGTAATTTCAGTTTGCTTGTCAATTTTAACGATGCAAGCACCAAAATCCCTGGGACGTAGTGCATTAGCACAGCCTTGGGATGCTGCTTCTGGCGTTATACCAACCTTTAAAAGACCCTCTGCACAAACACTGTAATCATTCCTGTAGGAGACAGCGATCGCCATATCAGGTAAAATCGCTGTCAACAATCCAGTTATTGCCAAAACTGGTACTGTTATAATCCCAAAGGTCTGACCTTTACTAACCGCTTTTTTACTCTTTAACATTGCCATTCTCCAAACACCCAAAGTAATGCTAACTCAAATCTCAGAATTCAGAACTCAGAATTCAGAACTCAGAATTCAGAACTCAGAATTCAGAACTCAGAATTCAGAACTCAGAACTGCAAGATCTAGAGAGGATTGCTTATGCTGTAAATTGTGTTATCATAGACAATTGTGTTAATATTATGATTCTTTGAAAAAGAAAGCAGATTTCAAGGAAACTGAAGTACACAACCTCAGTGTAGTAACCAAGTATAAAGCTTGTTTTACTTCTGACTAGTAACTTCTGAATTCTGGATTCTGATGTCAAAATAGATGTTTGGGTAAAATTTAAACAGGATTAGATTAAGGAAACTCATGTCCCGATACAGAGGGCCACGCCTCAGAATTATACGTCGCTTGGGCGACCTGCCTGGATTAACTCGTAAAAGCGCCAGACGTGCTTATCCACCAGGTCAGCATGGTCAGAACCGCAAGAAGCGCTCTGAGTATGCCATCCGTCTAGAAGAAAAGCAAAAGCTCCGTTTCAACTACGGTTTAACGGAAAAACAGCTGCTACGCTATGTGCGGAAAGCCAGACGTGTTACTGGTTCCACCGGACAAGTGTTGCTGCAATTGCTAGAAATGCGTTTGGATAACACAGTGTTTCGCTTGGGTCTAGCTCCAACGATTCCAGCAGCTCGCCAATTGGTGAACCACGGTCATATTACTGTGAACGGCCGTGTAGTTAATATTGCCAGCTATCAATGCCGTCCTGGTGAAGAAATTGCTGTCAGAGACAGGGCGCAATCACGCAAGTTGGTGGAAAATAATTTGCAATATCCAGGTTTGGCAAATCTACCGAGTCACCTAGAATTCGACAAAAATAAGTTGATTGGAAAAGTCAACAGTATTATTGAGCGGGAATGGGTGGCACTACAAGTTAATGAACTACTCGTGGTGGAATACTACTCACGACAAGCGTAAAAAGTTAGGAGTTAGGAGTTATGAGTTTTAGATACTCACTCCTCACTCCTCACTCCTCACTCTTAACTATTTTCATCCGCCAATTTGTGACATGGTGCGGGTGTAGACACCCCTAATACCAGAGTCGCGGGCTTTAAAGTTAATTTCTGGCTTGATTGCTAGTAAGCGCCTCACCTGCTCTTTGATTTGAGCAGTACTAGTACCATAACGCAAGGCAGTTTTCAGGTCGAGTTGACCAGTTTCGTTCAATAAACACGGACGCAGCCACCCATCAGCACTTAGACGCATCCGATTACAACGATCGCAAAAACATTCCGACATCTGACTAATAAATCCCAAGGTTCCCTTAGCTCCGGGAATTTTAAACACATCAGCAGGGCCAGAACCACGAACCTGGGATTCTATCAAACCCCAACGTTCCCGGATGCGTTGGCGTAACTCAGCTGAAGATACCCAACCGCGATCGCCAAATAAATTTAAATTGCCAATGGGCATAAACTCTATAAATCTTACATGCCACTGTTTATGTATTGTTAAGGCAGCTAAATCTAAAACTTCGCCATCATTAACGCCAGGAATGACCACCACATTCAGCTTCAGTGGGTCAAATCCGACTTGATAGGCAACTTGAATTCCATCCCAAACTTGTTGCCAACGGGAACGACTGCGGTTACTAATAATTTTGTCAAAAGTGTCGGGGTCGAGGGAATCCAGACTAATATTAATGCGTCTTAGACCTGCATCGTAGAGGTCTTGGGCCATGGGGGCAAGCAAAAACCCGTTGGTGGTTATTGACAAATCTTGAGTTTGGGGAAAAGAAGCGATGGCACTTACTAAATCTACTACGCGGGGACGTAATAGCGGTTCGCCCCCAGTCAAACGAAAGCGGCTAAAACCAAGAGGAATAAATACCTCTTGTATGAGAGTGAGTAGTTCTTCATCACTCAACAGCTGTTGCTTGAGAATATAGTCCAGTTCTACTCCCTCTGGCATACAGTATTGACAACGGAAGTTGCAGCGATCTATTAAACTAATCCGGAGGTAGTCTACTTGGTTCATTGTTTTTATTTTTATTGTCTTTGAATAAGAGAAAACCTCACTGAGGTGGTTTACCCCTTTCTCATAATTTTGTGGTAATTGAAAATACCGTCTTACCCCTTAAGTTAGATTTCACAGATTGTGGCATAATAAGCCGGTCGCATACACTACTCGTTAGCCATCAATCGTGCAAGATACCGACTCCATCCATGACCTTGCTGCGGCTTTGCAACAGCCAGCAGACCTTACCTTTGAACTGCCCGATCCAGAAGATGAACAGATCCTAGAGTCAGATTTTCAACAGCAGCTCGAAATAGCTTGGCAGGTATGCGATCGCTTCGATCTGCAAACTGAAATCTGGCGGGGGCGAATTTTACGCGCCATCCGCGATCGAGAAAAAATTGGTGGTGATGGACGCGGTACAGGTTTTCTCAGATGGCTAAAAGAACGGGAAATCAGCAAAAGTCAAGCTTATGCCTGGATTCAACTGGCTAATAGTGCTGATACCTTACTAGAAGAAGGCAAACTAGACCCCAGCGCAGTCAATAACTTTAGCAAACGGGCATTTGTCGAAACCTCCAAAGCCGTCCCAGAAGTACAACACATGGTAAGTGAAGCAGCCCAAAAAGGCGATCGCATCACCAGGCGCGAAGTACGACAACTCACCGACGAATGGACAGCCATGTCCTCAGAATTACTACCAGAACCAGTCAAAGCAAAAGCAGCAGATAACACCCTGCCGCCGCGCTACATTGCCCCTCTGGTAAAGGAAATGGAAAAACTACCAGAATCGCACCAAAAGTTTATCCAAAAGGAAATAGCCGCCAATCCTGATGTAGATACCTTGAAACAGGTAACTACAGAAGCGCGTAACTTAGCAAAATACCTCAAAGGTGCAGCTCAAGTCCAGGCCTTGGCGCAGGAAAATATTGATATTGAAACAGCCTTAGAAGAAGCGCAAAGAGTAGGCTGTTTGAGCATCGCTGCCGATTTAGTCAATCAAGCATCCCAAATGGAACAAACCATCGCCAAACTGTACATGACTTGGAAACGTATCAGCAATTTGGCTGATAGATTATATGTAGATACTGGCGCAAGTACACCCAACTTGCGATCGCTCCTCAGTAGCTTAGAACCTCTGGGTGGTGAAATCATGGAATTGCAACTCAGTGGTGCAACAGAACACACTGTACGTTTGCAAATTCAGGAGACGAATTAGGGAGTGGGGAGTGGGGAGTGTTGACTGTTGACTGGGGAGTTATTAGACTTCTTGCAAAAGTCCTTATTCTTAACTTCTTGTTTGGGTCTACCCTTCTCCTAACGGAGACGCTACGCTAACGCCGAATGTGTCTTTGCACGACAGTTGCTTCTCCTGTGGGAGACGCTACGCTAACAAGTAGGGTAACCTGCTGTTAGCGCCTGCCCCGTCTTTGGGTGAGACAAAAAGTTATGCAAGAGACTCCATGAGTTACACGCACAAAAAACAATGAAAATATCTTAGTTTTCCCAGTCGCCAATCCCTATTTTTAAGGCAGACTCCATAACCTGCGCTCACAAGAAACAATAAAATCAATTAAATCTTCTCATGCCCAATGCCCAATGCCCTATTTTCAAGGCAAATTTTAATTAGCAGCGCAAGATGCAGCTGTAAGCGATGAATTATGAGGCGTTGCAGTTGGTACTTGAGCAACCAGAACTACGTTACCATTAGCATCCATCACCCATCCTTGGGCTTCAACAATTTCGTTAGGTTCTTTGACATAATTTATTTTATGTGGTAGATGACTTTGCCGCTTTTCAGCAATCGGTCTATTCTTCATACCATCAACACGATTCTCACTTTCTGGATTCAGTGTTATCCAATCTGCTAGCACTGCATCAGCCATCAATGGTTGTGTGGGATCGAGTGTTGTTCCTCCACGCCCAATGTTACTAAATGAACTCCTGCCCGTTTTTGCACCAGAACCACAATCAGCAGCAATTTGCTGAGAAGCATCAACCAGATTTGTAGGTAGTTCCGCTAATCCCTTACTGGGGTCAACATCTGGTGAGTTGATTTGTACTGTGCCATCTAATGAAGAGTTTTGCTGAGAAAACGCGGTGATGTCATTTGTTGGCAGATTATTCGGGTCTTTTTCTTGTGGGTCGAGCCTCGCTACCTCTGCACCAGTGCGCCGTACAAATCCAAAGATGTTTTTAGTGGTGATTGTGATTTTGCCACCAGAGCCAGAGACGGCGTTAGCAGTGATATCGCTATTTCCAAAAATAGGGGCGACTATGAAGCCATTTGGTGCATTAATGGTGATATTACCCCCATCTCCATTACCCCCAGCATTAGTGGTTATTTGGCTGTTGCGGCGCATCAGTAATAAATCCCGCACCTGTAGCGCAATGTCACCACCTTGGCCTGACTCACTATTAGATGTGAGTTTTCCTTGGGTATCTAACAGTATGGAGCGAGCATTTACCTTTAGTATCCCTGGTCTCCTTAGGTTATTTGTATCTCCTTGATAAATTACGTTATTTGCAAGTTTAATGCTGACAGTTATTTCACCTCCATCACGGACAATCAATTGCCCTGTGTTGATGTCCACTGTTCCTGCATTTCCGTAATTTAGAGTCGAAGCAGACAAGAGACTGGGAATATTTGTTGTCGAGGTTCCAGTTATCTCTACCAGTTCCAAAGCGTTAACAGTTATATTCCCTCCTCTTCCTTCAGCTGGTATAACTTGTGAATCTTCTACTATTGCACCAGACTCTACCGTTACCCTTGCTCCTCGTTGAATACTCAATCTTTTAGTATTGATCGTAATGTCACCCGCTTTTCCTTGACCAGCGCTTGCACTAATAAATCCAGTAATATTAGTTGGAGAGGTAATGCTGCCAATTAGTTTCACAGATTCAGAGGCGTTGACAATTAAATCTCCTCCATTACCCTTGCCTACCGTAGAAGTTAATACTTGGGCACCATCTCGAACATTTAATTTATTAGTATTAATAATTAATTGACCGCTATTTCCAGCACCTATTGTCTGAGTTGTTAAGTAAACATTTTTACCAATTAATTCCACGGTATTGGCTTGTAAATGAATATTACCGACGTAGCTATCTTGGTTACTGGCATCTACTTGAGATGGAATTTCTTTGCCGTCAACAGTTCGCTGGATTAATTGAATTTTCTGGAAGTTCTGAACATCTTCATACCCCAAGACCCAACCTTGGTTCGTTGGGTTCAGCCTGACGAGACTATTCTCAGCAACACTTCCTAGCTCAATTCGTCCCGATTCTGCGGTTAAATTTCCGCCCTCCAGGTTTATATCACCACCTACAAGTGCCAACGTTCTGCCTGGCTTTATCTGTAGACCTACAGGTTGTCCAAAGGTATTAGTTGTTACACCATCTGGATTACTGGCTTGAGATTGATTACGTATAGGAGCCGCAGTTGATCCAAATTGTAAGCCGATGGGAACACTTACTGTTAGTAAAGGTATGGTTTGGGGATCTGTGGCACTAAACTTAGTACCGTCTGCAAAACTCAGATTACTAGCCGTACTCACAACAAATGAACCGGCAATGTCTAGAGAGGCATTGGGACCAAAAATAATCCCATTAGGATTAATCAAAAACAGGTTGGCTGTGCCATTAGTTTTAAGAATGCCATCAATATTAGAAATAGACTTGCCTGTTACTCTACCGATAATATTTTGAATATTTGCTGCGTTGTTAAAGTAGGCTGTGCTACCAGTTGATACAGAAAACTGCTCAAAACTGTGAAACAGGTTCGTACCGCGAATTGCCCCACCATTGATCTGCTCAGTAGGGCGGTCGTTAATTAGCTGGGGTATGACAACTGAACTTTCAGATCCTAGAGTGTCATCCTTTATAATTTCGGACAAAGCATCACTTCCTGAGAAGAGGAGTATTGCCGAAATTTGTAAAACACTAACTAGCCCGAACTTACAGTAACCAATACTTCGGCTTTTAGACATCACAGAATTTGCACCGAAAAAATAATTTAGTAGTGAAATGCTGCTAGTTACAATTACGATGACAATACTGTCTGATAACCTAGCTAGTGATTCTATAAATTAGCACTTTTGTCTCCACTCTAATAGTTTTTGGCAGCACAATAACTACAAGAGAATACATCAAAACAACTAATCTGCATTAAACACAGAACTTACGCAAGTGTCACAAAAAATCAAATTTTTTTGCTTGTAGTAAGGGCTACTCTACGGGAAGGCTCCGTATACAGCCCTGATTTTGAGAACTAAAGTCCTCTCTACGAGACGCTACGCGTAGCTTGTTTCCCCAAATGGGTACACTACAAACTTAAAATAATATGCTAGTTGCGTAAGTCTTCAAAAATTTAGTTATTTTGTATACTTTTTACGCTTAATAGCATGAGCAAGCAATCCATTGTTTAAGGCTTCTGCACCAGCAAGTGCAAGTACAATTGGAAGTACAGATGGGGCAACCTTCCAAAGTTTTTAGTATCAAATTTTGATCTTCGTTATCTTCCTCAGGATCGCTAGATTCGAGCTTATTTAGGTCAATTCTGTACTCAAATTGAAGTACTTCTGGTTTTAAGATCCCATACTTTGAGAGGATCTTATTAAAGTTAGCATTATTAACCATGTTACACATTTCTTGCTGAATTTCGTCTTTTAACTGCTGTAATGTGCGATCGTCTATGACTATTGATTGTAAGTTTTGAGAATTCATGATTTTTATTCCTCTTGTAGAACGATAAATATCTGAACTTATTTTGTAATGTACTAATTTAATCTGACTTCGATTAGTACAGTTTGGCAACTAACCAATTAAAATACAGAGTCTAGAGTGGCACGATCGCATTAGCTTTCTACGGCTCTTGTGAACTCTGATAATTATGACTTCAGCTTGGCTAGTGATAATTACGGATTGCTTAACATAACTTCATGTATTTCTGCTAAATTTCCTGAAAGTATTGATAAATCTAGTTACTAACGTTCTTAATGGAAGGAAGAATAATTAATACTCTATCGGGGAAACACTAGGGTATAGCTTGTTTATTAGAAGGAGTAATGACCTACATCTGCGTTCTCAAAGGTATCTAACTCTGGGGAAATAGAAAGGTTGGGAGATGGAGAATAGAAATTTTGAAATTACGTTTTGCGAATGTAAATTGGTATGACAACTGAGTTAAATACGAACTTTCAATCTCATAACTAAAAAGCGATGTATACAACAGACTATGCCAATGCACCACAGATGAGTTTAGTAGAAAGAGCGATCGCTCCTCTCAACCTCTTCAGTAGGTTACATTGAAATACGTAATCAGTGTTTTATCTTTTATTAGAGTTTATAAACCTTCATTTCTACACACAATTAATAAACTGTAGCCAAGAAAGTCGATTTTTAATTTCCAGCACAAGACGCAACAGTAAACGACGAACTATGGGGCATCCCAGCGGGTACTTCAGCAACTAAAACCACGTCACCATTAGTATTTAATATCCATCCTTGGGCTTCGACAATTTCACTAGGTTTGTTGAAGGAATTTGTTTTCTCTAATTTCTCTATGTTTCGCCGCGCCTGAAGATATTTCTTCTTGATTCCCTCGCCACGATTTTCAATTTCTGGATTTAGTGTTATCCAATCTGTGAGCACTGCGTCAGTTGTCAATGGCTGTGTAGGATCGGCTGATGTTCCTCCGCGTCCAATATTAGTAAACGAACTAGTGGCGATTTTTGTACCAGAACTACAACCAGAAATAATTCGCTGGGAAGCATCTACTAAATTGACTGGTAATTCCACTAACCCCTTACTGGGGTCTGCATCTGGTGAGTTGATTTTTACTGTGCCACTTAAGGAAGGATTTTGCTGAGAAAATGCTGTGATGTCACTTGTTGGTAGGTTATTGGGGTTTATTTCTTGTGAATCTAACTTTTCTACATCTGCACGGGTGCGGGAGACAAATCCAAAAATGTTTTTAGTCGTAATTGTGATTTTGCCACCAGGCCCGGAGAAAGCATTGGCGGTGATATCGCTATTTCCAAAAAAAGGAGCGACAACAAAGCCATTAGATGCATCAATAAAGATGTTACCGCCAGTTTTATCGCCTCCGGCGTTAGTGGATATTTGACTACTACCCTCCATCAATAATAAGTCCCGCACCTGTAACCTAATATTTCCACCTTTGCCTGATTCACTATTGGATGTGAATTTTCCTTGATTGTCTAGCAAAATATAGTTAGCAGTTATATCTAAATCGCCTGCTTTCCCTAAATTTTTGGGATCTCCTTCCACATAAATTACATTTTTGCGAGCTTGGCTATTAACAGTTATTGCAGCCCCATCTTTGACAATCAATTGCCCTGTTTTTACCGTTAAGTTTCCTCCATCTCCAGGCCCTTGAGTCCTGGAAAACAAGCCACTGACCCTAGAACCATTTGGTGAAGTTCCAATTAGTTCAATAGACTCAGAGGCGTTCACGGTCAACTTTCCTCCCTTTCCTGTAACTGGTATAAATTGGTTCACATTAAACAGATAGATGCCTTCGGAACTTGTTGATATTCTTGCTCCTCCCTGAATACGCAACTTTCCAGTATTAATTGTGATGTTGCCAGCATTTTGACTGCCATAAGTTTCACTAAATAATCCGCTGGAGACTATATCACTACCATCTTGCAACAGAGCAACAGGGAAACCGCCGATTAGTTCTACTGAATCTGAGGCATTGAGGGTCAATTCCCCCGGTAATCCTGAGCCAACATTGTACATTGATACTTGCGCTCCACCCTTGGCAATGAACTTTTTAGTAGTGATATTTATACTTCCAGAGTTGCCAGTGTTAAAAGTTCCAGTAGCCAAAAACGCATTGCGTTCAAGTTTTACAGATTCCGCAGCGTTGACTTGCAAATTTCCTCCTGGTTGTGTCCCCAAAGTAAAACCTAAGATATGGGAACCGCCATTTATCAGTACATGTTTGCCTTGCAGGTGGATATTACCGCCACTTTCACCACTTGTATCTACAGTAGAAAAAATTTTATTTAATCTGATGATTCCAATATTCTGAAAATTTTCAACACTTTCATATCCGAATGTCCAAACTTGATTTGTGAAATTTAGACTGACCAAACTATCAGGAGCAACACTTCCCAATTCAATTTTTCCGCCTTTGGCCGTTAAATTTCCACCTTCTAATCTGACTTCACCGCCTATTAGTGCTAGGGTATTACCTGATTGCACCTGTAAACCAACACTTTGTCCAAGGAGATTAGTTGCTCCTTCTGGACTAGCTTGAGATTGATTGCGGATGGGAGCCGCTGTTGCACCAAATTGTAAGCCAACGGGAACGCTCACTGTCAGCAAAGGTGCAGATTGAGGAACTGTAGCACTAAACTTTGTACCATCAGCAAAATTTAAACTGCTTGCGGTACTAGCTATCAATGAACCGCCAATATTTAAAGAAGCATTTTTCCCAAAAACAATGCCATTGGGATTAATCAAAAAGAGGTTGGCAGCACCATTAGTTTTGATGGTGCCATCTATATTAGAAATGGAATTGCCTGTAACTCGGCTGATAATGTTTTGAGTATCTATTGGATTGTTAAAATGAACTGTCGTTCCTTCAAAGACAGAAAACCTGTCAAAACTGTGGAACAAGTTTTTCCCACGAATTGCTCCTCCATCAATCTGGTCTGTGGGGCGACCATCGATTAACTTTGGTCTAACAATAGAACTTTCGCTTCCAAGGGTGTCATCCTTTTGAATTTGGGCTGAAGCAAAACCCTGACAGGAAGTGAGTACTCCAGCAATTGCCAGAGTACTCACCATACCTAATTCCCAGTACCAGAAGCTTCGATTTTGAGACATTATTCACTTGCGGTCAAAAAATCAGAGTCACTGACTAGGATAAACTTTTTAGAGTGCAAAAACTAAATTATTAAAAGAGAATTCACAACTCAGAATCCAGTGTTACAAAATGCTCGACTGAATTCTGAGTCATGAATTCTTCAGGTTAAATTATTTAGCAGTTGCAACCCAAAGGACTACCAGTGGAAGGACAAGGAATACACCATGCTTTTTTGACTAACACAATTTCTTCTTTTGGAGTTTTTGGTGTTGCTGCCAATAATGCATTGGATTGCTGTTCATCAACTGCATCATTAGATTTTAATTGATTGGGGTCAAGATTGAACTGCCAATAAACTCTCAAAACTCTATCTTCTAATATGCCGTACTTTTCAAGTAGTGAATTGAAGTCAGCGTCTTTTAAAGTTGCATCAAATTTTTCCTGAATCTCGTTTTGTAATTGTTCTAATGTTTGAGGATCTAAAATTGGTTGAGAACTCATGAGTGCTTGGATTCCTTAATGGAAGGTGTATAATCCTTGCTTCAACTTGCCCTGTAAGAATTACGCACTCCGTAATAAAAGTTGACATTAACAGGCTGTAAAACTTATACCGATGCAAAAAATGTTTGCGACAGATACCCCATCCGCCTGAAGCCACCCTCCCCAAAGCATCGGAGAGGGTTGGGAGGGGTCTTGTGTATGTGTTGCATTGTTTTTTCAAATTGATATTACACAGGACTTACGCACAAGTAACGGAAAATCTAACCGCAGAGGACGCAGCGAAAAGTCGGAGCGCCGGCTTCCGGCGATCTGAACTTTTCAAGACAGAGGACACGGAGGAATAAGAGCAAGAGAGAGTTTTTGCGTAAGTCCTATTACACATCAAAAGACTTTTCATCCAGTCACCAGTCCCTTGCTATATATATGCAGCTTCACAAAGAAATGGTATTAACTCAAGTCTATTGCGATATATTACTGGCTTTAGTGCTGACAATTCCTGACCATTGCACCTTTTTCTCCTGTTCCCGGCGGTAAGAAAAGAAATGTTCTGGAGTTTGGAAAGTACAATAAGGAGCGATCGCTATTTGTTCTGCACTAATTCCTAAACTTTCCAGTTGTAAAACATTTACTCGCCGCACATCAAGTTTTACCTTTCCTGGATTGGGGTCTGCTAATAAGGGTGAATTCGGCAGATTTTGTAGTGCTTGAACAATTTTTTGTTCGTCATGATGTGGTAGAATGCTAGCTCCAATTTCAGCAGCTACCTCAACAGAAACTTGGTAAACTTCACCTGCAATGGCCGGGCCCATTGCAATGCGTAAATCGTCAAGTTTGCTGCCCTGGGATTGTAATCGAGCGATCGCTTGGGGGACAATCTTCTTGGCAGTACCGCGCCAACCAGCGTGTATTGCTGCCACTTGTCCTGTTTTCACATCGCCAATCAGCAAGGGCGTACAATCTGCGCTAGCAACCCAAACAGCTTGTAGAGGCTGTTCGCTCATTAAAGCATCTGCCGAGGCTAAACCATCTTCAAGAGTGCTAGTAGCGATTTCTTGGGGGGTGAGAACAGTATTGCCATGTACCTGCTTTAAGCGATAAACTGATGCCTTTGGTTGTAGTGTGAGTGTGAGTTCTTGTGGCGATCGCGGCCAAAACTGCTGGGTAAAAAAACCGTGATGCCAATGTTCCAAAATACTGCAAGTTAAATAGGGCAGTCCTTCCCAATTTTGCCAGTGCCAAGTATGCATCTTCAACCAAACCTAAACACAAAATCACTCATCAGCCAATCAATGCTAACTTGAACAAGGCCATTTAGGTTACTGCTGTGGGATTTAATCTGCAAAATTTAGAAGCAGCCTTGAAAGCAGGGCGAAAGTATCCATATTTACCATTCTCTGTGCACTTTTTGGAAACTGTCTCCTCAACAAATCAAACCCTCTGGGATATGCTAAACCTTGGGGCAAATTCGGGAACAGTAGTAATTGCAACATCACAGACTGCGGGACGCGGACAATGGGGACGCCAATGGATTTCTCCAGTTGGAGGATTGTATCTTTCAGTGGCGATTTCTTTTGACCACAAAATAGAAGCTAGTGATAGCTACCAGCTAACTTTCGCTAGTGCTTGGGGAATTGCGTCTCAATTGCGCCAGCACAACGTGAATGTTGGGATAAAATGGCCCAATGATTTAGTTTTAAACGGTCGCAAGCTAGGCGGCATTTTGACAGAAACTAAAGTCAAAAAAGCACAAATTACACAAGCAGTAATTGGTGTCGGCATTAACTGGATAAACTCAGTACCAGAAACAGGAATAAATCTGGAATCGTGGCAAGCTTCCCAAAATTCCAGGCCTATTTCTTGTTTGGAAATGCTCGCCTCTACGGTTTTACTAGGAATAGAATCCGGTATGCAGTGCCTCTTTCAAGAAGGAATAAACATACTCTTATCTCGCTATTTAGACTTGCTTACAAACATGGGCGATAAGGTGTACGTCAATAATCTTTCAGGTACTGTAGTCGGTGTGACTCCTCAAGGAAATTTACGAATTGATTTAGAAAATTATGGGACAAAAGAACTAATTACACCGGAAATTTATATTCAACCCGGTACAATCAGTTTGGGATACCATAAATCTTCCGTTTAAATTTCCGGTTTGTTCAAAATTCCGCTCTTTGGGCAAAACAAACCACTAGCATCATCTCTTTAGGCTAATTACACACAATACCAGAGAACAAATGACGCAGCGCAAAAATTCTGCCCATCATCGTTTGCATTACCTATGGCAGCGAGATGTGACAAAAAAACGTTTTGCCTCGACGCTACCAGCACAGGGTCTCTGTTGGCTAAGCAGCGTCAGTATTCTAAGCGGCGGCTTCGTGTCTGCCCAAACGGAAACACAAATAGACAATATTGTTCCCACTGTTGAAAGTTCCCAACCAACAGTAGTGTTTACAAACCCAGTTAAAGCCTCGACTCCGCTCGGCTTAAAAAAACAGAGTGTTGCACCCGAAGCAGCTCAAACACAGCCAGACTTTGTTCAACGGCGCGCTAGACTCAGGCAAAGACTACGTAACAAGCCAGAAGTCGCTCAATCAAAACAGCCCATTAGACAGTCCCAGCCCCAAATAGAAGCCGCTGAACCTGTTGTTATTATCAGACAGTCCAAGCCCAAACCAGAAACATCTCAAATCGTTCCTGCAAGGGTACGACAAGAAAAACCAAATATTGCTCCTCGTCCCCTACCTGAAAAACTGCCAGAAGTTGCTCAACCGACAAACAACTCCAACAGCGCTGTCAGGACAGCTATAGAAAAGGCTAGGGATTATAATAACGCCTATATTGACCCCAATAGTTATGATACCGGCACAACGGGCACTTATCAAGCGCCAAGTTCCGTAATCCTCACAGAACGTTCTAGTGGTTGTCGAGCCACTTTGTCTTCAGGACAAAATGTATCTGGTGGGGTTTGTGTTCAAGCGCCACAAACTGGGCGTGTAGCTAACTCTAATGGCAAATCAGCACCTAATTGGCTAAGAAGAAGTCAAAACGCTCAATTACCAGTAGTTCCACCAGTGCGACAAGTAGCAGCTGCTAGTAACAACGGCAGATGGGGTGCTGCTGAAAGTGTTTCTGCTAGTAATAATCAAACTGGATTCCGCCCGAATCGATTTATTCCTAGTCCCAACGAATTCAGCCCTACTAGGGTGAGTACAACTCCCATTGCGCCCAGTGGTGGTACTTTACCACCACCAATGGCAGAAGGTAACATTACACCCCGCCCCAGCACTGTCAGTTACGACTTCTCACTGGCATCAGTATTGCCCCAAATTCCCTACAGTCCCAGAATTGCCTATGGCGGTTCGGGAATGATGTACCCACTGTCAATTCCCGCTTCCATTACTTCTGTGTTTGGTTGGCGAATTCATCCAATTACAGGTAACCAACGCTTCCATGCTGGTACAGACTTGGGTGCGCCTACGGGAACCCCAATTTTAGCTGCTGCTGGCGGCCAAGTGGAAACAGCTAACTGGCTGGGTGGTTATGGTTTAGCTGTTATCATCAATCACAAATCTGCCGAACAAACTCTCTACGGTCACATGTCAGAAATCTTTGTTCAACCCGGTCAATGGGTAGAACCTGGAACTGTCATCGGCCGAGTCGGTAGCACGGGTAATTCCACAGGCCCTCACCTACACTTTGAAGTCCGCCACCTCACACCAAATGGGTGGGTTGCAACTGACCCAGGCGTGCAATTACAAAGCGGCCTAGCCCAGTTACTTCAATCCCTGCGAACTGCCCAGGTGAGTCAGCAACCAGGGAGTTAACTGGGGAAAAGGTTAAAGGTTAAAGGGAAAAGGAATAAATTTAATCTTTCCCTTTTCCCCGGTTGGTGAGCTTGTCGAACCATACCCCTTTCCCTTTCCCCATACCTAATTACAAGTACCCGTGTTCTGCTAAGAATGCGGGTGTAATGTCGTTTATACTATTGTTATCAGGGTCTGTGGTGTGTGGTTTGCCAGAATAAACAAACTTTTCCACGTATTTGCCGAGAATATCTCCTTCTAGATTGACTAAACTACCAGGAGTCAAATAGCGAAGATTTGTTTCGGCATAGGTGAGAGGAATCACCGCCACCTTGAATTGGGAAAATTCTGGCTCATATGCAGCTACTGTTAGACTGATGCCATTGACGGCGATGCTACCTTTGGGGACAATGTAGCGTGCGATCGCCTCTGATGCACTAAAGGTCATTTCCCAAGAAGTCGCAGTTTGTTCCGCCACCAACAATCGCCCGATGCCATCTACATGACCCATAACAAAATGACCGCCGACTTTGCTGCCAACTCTGAGCGACGCTTCTAAATTGACATATCTCTGTTGCGTTTGCTCCCCTCCCAAAGTCGTGCGTCGTAGGGTTTCTGGTGAAGCGGTGGCGATAAACCCATCTTTTAAAACTTTTTCCACCGTCAAACAAACGCCATCCACCGCAACACTGTCACCATAAGCCAAATCTTGCATAATTACTTCACTCGATGGGCCAACACAAGTAATTTGCCAAGAATCGCCCCCTAAGGGTTTCATCATTCCTAAAGCTTGGATTAATCCTGTAAACACCGCTTTTTTGCCAAACTAACTCTATTTATTGCCTAATTTTGGCAGAAATTAATTAGTAATTGTCACAGAAATTGAGAATGTCTGAGTATATTTTCTGACTTTTTTTCTATGGAGAATATTAACACATTATCATCCTTCACAAGGCATACTTGGGTAATAAGCTTATTGTTTAAGCAGACCCATTTGAATTACTCTGGTGTACACCACAAGTTCGGAGTTTAATAGAAGCAATTATAGAGAACGAATGCTTATGTTTATTACTGTCGCCAAACCACCCGAAAAAGGGTACTATTTGTTACACAGCATCCAAGGCTCTCAGAAAATTGTAGAGGCTTAGCCAATGATTGAAATGAAAGTCGCTGGCATAGCATTAGATGCCATAACCCGCAGCCCGATCGTCCTTTTGAAAGATTCTTCAGATCGGCGGGCTTTGCCCATTTACATCGGTCAGGAACAAGCCAGGGCAATTATGGGCGCACTGGAAAATCAGAAGCCTCCCAGACCCTTGACTCACGATTTGATGGTGAATCTTTTAGAGACCTGGAATATGACTCTAGAGAAGGTGATTATTCATTCCTTGCAAAAGGATACATTTTATGCTGCCTTAATTGTCCAGCAAGGTGAAGTCAAAAAAGAAATTGACGCCCGTCCTAGCGATGCGATCGCCATTGCCCTCCGCACAAATACTCCGATTTGGGTAATGGAAGAAGTCATAGCCGATGCTTCTATCCCAGTTGACCGCGATGCAGATGAAGCCGAACAGCAAGCCTTCCGTGAATTTGTTTCTAATCTCCGTCCTGAGGATTTGATCAAGCGCTTTGGTAATGGCGACAGCTAGGCAATTTTAGATTTTGAAGGGAAAGGAAAAGTTTAAGCGCCGATTCCCGGCGAACAAAGCTTTTCACAAAGGATTTTAGATTGAAGGAAAAATCTAAAATCTAAAATCTAAAATCTAATATTCGACTTTAACGATGCAATACCGACGCTTTGGGAAAACAAATTTGCGCCTCTCGGTTTTTTCTTTGGGAACAATGCGCTACCTGGCTGATTTTGAAAATGCCCAGCAAACCATCGAACAAGCCCTAGCCTTGGGAATTAACCATATAGAAACTGCCAAAGGTTACGGCAAAAGCCAGGAATATCTTGGTAAGGCACTAAAAGCTGGTTTATCAGTACCCCGAACCCAGTTGCACATCACTACCAAAATCCCACCTACACCAGATGCTGACACCATGCGTCGGTGCATCGATGAATCCCTAGAAAAATTACAAATAGATTATCTAGATTGCTTAGGCATTCATGGCTTGAACACCTGGGAACATTTGGAGTGGGTACAAGCCAAAAATGGCTGTATGCAAGCTGTTGCAGAAGCTATTGCCGATGGGCGAGTGCGCCATCTTGGTTTTTCCACCCACGGGTCATTAGAGTTAATTCAAGCAGCAATTAATATAAATTTATTTGAATTTGTCAATCTGCATTATTACTATTTTTTCCAACGCCACGCCCCAGCGATTCAACTAGCAGCTGAAAAAGATATGGGGATTTTCATTATTTCCCCTGCTGATAAGGGAGGACGCCTCTACATACCACCCCAAACCCTTAAAGATTTGTGTCAGCCGTATTCACCCTTAGAATTAAACTATCGATTTTTACTTGCAGACAACCGTATTACTACTTTGAGTGTAGGGCCAGCCAACCCACAAGAATTAATTGAAGCCCTGGGAGTTGCTGACCGAGATTATCAACTCATACCAGAAGAAATTTCTGCATTTCAACGATTAAAAAATCAGCAAAAAATTACTTTAGGAATTGATAAATGTAGCCAGTGTTATGCTTGTTTACCTTGTCCAGAGAATATTAATATTCCAGAGGTATTGCGGTTACGAAATCTGGCAGTAGCATACGACATGAAAGACTATGGTCAATATCGTTATGGAATGTTTGAAAATGCCGGTCATTGGTTTCCTGGAATGAAAGCCAATCGTTGCACAGAATGTGGTGATTGTTTACCAAGATGTCCGGAAAAATTAGATATTCCAACTTTATTGGCAGATACCCATGAAAGGTTAAATGGCAAAGCAGGTAGGAGATTGTGGGGATAAGTAATAATTCAAAATTACAAGAAGCGAAGAGACGCGATAAATCGCCGTCCCTACAAGAATTAATATCTAAATCTACCCACGGATACGATCGCCAAGATAAATTTGAAGCTTACCGAACTATTTCTACCTTCCAAGAATATATATTAATTGACCAAACTAGGATTTATGTAGAGCAATTCTCTAAAGTTGGAAAAAAGCAATGGACGCTTCGGGAATATGATGAAGAAGACGAAGCGATATCTTCGATGGGCTACGCCTACGCACTTGTAACTATACCCTTTGAGATTTCATTGCAGGATTTTTATAGCAAGGTAAATTTTGAGCTTGTTGAGTCAGAAGTTGATGCAGAAGAATTGGAGTGAAAAGAGCGATCGCTCTACTTCTGCAAAACATCTAAAAAGATTTAAGCCACTTTTAACGGTTTGTGAGGAAAAGTAATTGGCTCTGGCAAAGGTTTTCCTTGCTCTTCATACCATTCAATCAGAGATTCAATCACTTCCTGTCCATGTTTAGCTGCTTCTTCATAAGTCTTACCATGAGTGTGGAATTGCTGCCAAGGAAATTCCGGTAAGTGTACCAAGTAGCAGTTATCTTCATCTGACCATTGAATGACCATACTATAGCGATCGTTCATTCTTGTTCCTCTATTTTTCCTAGTTGTTTCAAAACACGATTGACTTGCTTTTCCAGGTATCGGGGTGCATCGTCTCCATCTTTTCCTGCAATGGTAACTGGTTCATCTGGTATCAATGGGTGAGTCCAGAAGGTATGACTACCTTTTGCAGGACGGTAGACAAACCCAGCTTTCAACAAAATAGCTTTTAACTCTCTGATTTTTTTTGGGCATATGCCCTTAATCTAAATCGTCATAATGATGAGCAGCAATGTATAGACAATATTTATTTTGAGTATCACATCCTGTTTTTACCCTTTCTCAAGAAGAATGAAATTGCCACAAAGGAGATAGCGATCGCCCCCATCATCCCCATCAACTTAGGTAAGATCGCTATGGTGCTACTTAACTCCAAGTAAACATGAAAAGCGATCGCTCCCTTTCTCCACTCTCCCTTCAACGTCCCGAACTACTTGCGCCAGCAGGTAATTGGGAATGTGCTAAAGCTGCTGTAGAAAATGGGGCGGATGCAATTTACTTCGGTTTAGATCGCTTCAACGCCAGAATGCGGGCGCAAAATTTCACAGAAGCAGACTTACCCGGCTTGATGAAGTTTCTGCATCTTCGGGGTGTAAAGGGTTATGTCACTGTAAATACACTAATTTTTCCCAAAGAACTCCTAGAAGCCCAGCAATATCTCCGCACAATTATTGCAGCTGGTGTAGACGCGGTAATCGTTCAAGATATTGGTATATGTCGTCTCATTCGTCACCTTTCCCCTGATTTTCCCATCCATGCTTCCACGCAAATGACCATTACTACTGCTGCTGGGGTGGAATTTGCCAAATCCCTTGGCTGTCAATTAGTGGTGCTGGCGCGTGAGTGTTCTCTTAAGGAAATCAATAAAATCCAACAGCAGACATCGCTACCTTTGGAAGTTTTTGTTCACGGTGCTTTATGCGTGGCATATTCCGGTCAGTGTTTGACGAGTGAAGCTTTAGGCGGACGTTCAGCTAACCGAGGCGAGTGTGCCCAAGCTTGCCGGATGCCTTATGATTTAATCGCTGATGGTCAAATTGTAGATTTAGGCGATCGCAAATATTTACTCAGTCCTCAAGACCTTGCAGGCTTAGATGTTTTAGCGGATTTGGTGAAATCAGGGGTAACTTCTCTCAAAATCGAAGGTCGTCTCAAAGCCCCAGAATATGTTGCTAATGTTACCCGTGTTTATCGGCAAGCTTTGGATAGAGTGATGGAAGAATTAGACACGGGGACACGGAGACGCGGGGACGCGGGGAAAGTAGTACAACAAATTTCTGTTTTTCAAGAACACTACAACTTAGAGATGGCATTTTCTCGCGGACTTTACACGGGTTGGTTTGGTGGGATTAATAATCAGGAATTAGTTCATGCACGTTTTGGTAAAAAACGCGGAGTTTATCTAGGTGAAGTTACTCGCATCCACAACGGACAGATAGCGGTCAAACTCGAAGCGCCTGTGAAGCCAGGGGATGGAATTGTGTTTGACTGCGGTCACCCAGAAACTAAGGAAGAAGGCGGACGAGTTTATGGGGTGATGTCCAAAGGTAAGGAGACTTTGCTGACCTTTGGTAGAAGTGATTTAAACTTACGTCGGGTGCATGTGGGCGATAAAGTCTGGAAAACCAGCGACCCGGAACTTGATAAACAACTGCGTCAAAGTTTTGCAGGGGAAAACCCGCAATTTCAGCGTCCAATTGACTTAGAAATTTATGGAGAAGTTGGTGAGAAATTAGTGGCCATCGCCCGCGATCGCCTTGGTAATATTGTCCAAGTAGAGTCTGAAATTCCTCTAGTAGCAGCCCACACCAAACCTCTAGATACAGAACGTTTACAAGAACAATTCGGTCGTCTTGGTAACACCCCCTTCTGTTTGGGAACCTTAACCAACCACATCACCACCGCCATCATGCTACCCGTAAGTGAATTAAACCGGATACGGCGGGAAATCGTGACACAGTTAGAAGAATTACGAAGTCAACCCAAACGCTGGGAATTATATCCTGATGTCTCCTTCCAAGACTTACTCCCTAAAAAAGAGGACGCGGGGACAAGGGGACGCGGGGAAACGGTGAAATTGTCCCTGTTTATGCCTTCTTTATCTCCTTCACTCATCGTTTTGGTACGAAACCTCAAGCAACTCCAAGCCGCACTGCAAACTGGTATCAAAACACTATACTGCGAATTTGAAGATCCCCGCGCCTACCGAGAAGCCGTACACTTAGTACGCCAACAACAGCAAAAACACAAAACAGACAACTCTTCACTTTTAACTCATAACTCAGCACTCTCAACTCCTAACTCCCCACTCCCCACCATCTGGGTTGCACCACCCCGAATTACCAAACCTGGGGAAAATTGGATTTTGCAGCAGGTACGCGCCTGCAAAGCAGATGGTTATCTGGTGCGAAACTATGACCAAATGCAATTTTTTGCCGAAGACCGTTGTATTGGAGATTTTTCACTCAACGTTGCTAACCCTTTAACAGCAGATTACTTGCGGCAGAATTTTGGTTTGGAAAGATTAACCGCATCCTACGATTTGAATATTAATCAACTGGAAGACCTGCTTACAAGTTGTCCGCCAGAGTGGTTTGAAGTGACAATTCATCAACATATGCCAATGTTCCACATGGAACACTGTGTCTTTTGTGCTTTTCTTTCTGAGGGAACAGACTACACTAACTGTGGACGACCTTGCGAAAAGCATGAAGTGAAATTAAAAGACCGCGTTGGTAGCGAACACATCCTGAAAGCAGATGTCGGTTGCCGTAACACCGTATTTAACGGCACTGCTCAAACAGGAGCCGAGTACGTACATCGTCTCATGGAATTGGGATTACGTCACTTTCGCATCGAATTTGTCAATGAAACCCCAGCACAAGTGAGTAAAACAATACATTACTACAGCCAATTATTGCAAGGTGAAATTAGAGGTTCCCAACTTTGGCGAGAGTTGAAGTTGCAAAACCAACTAGGCGTAACTCGCGGCCCTATGGGAGTATCTGCATTGCGGTCATAATTGATTTTCTGAACGTCCAGCTTGAAAAATCTGTTCGGCGGTCAAATTGAGTTCTGGGAATGTAGGGGATATGATGCGGTCATTTCCCCAAAACAGGTTAACTTGATACTCACCATCCACTAAATAGTAAACGGAAATAGTCGGTTGTTTGGGATTACCTATGTACCGCCTACCGCCTAAAGCTAAATAATCAACAATCCAATATTCAGGAACGCCAAAAGTTTCGTAGTCAACCAGCTTGGATGCATAATCATCTCTCCAATTACTGCTGACGACTTCAATAACTAAGGGAACCGACGCAGCTTGAGTAACCGTTGAAGACTTTTTCCACATCGGTTCTGATGAAAGATCTTTTGATTTATGACTATAACATCAGGCGAATAACCTGATTCTTTCTCAGGAATTTTGACCAGTGCTTGCTTAGGTATGAGGTATGGAAGTTTTAATCGTTTGAACTCTAAAGTTACTTCGCCAGCTAAAAAACCATTAATCTCTTCACGATCGCCTACTGGCTGCATTTCAACAACTACCCCATCGTGTAGTTCATAACATCCGCCGTCCGGTTTCCAATTGAGGAATTCTTCAAAAGTTACTGTTTTTGGTAAGGCTTGAAACATCAGACTTACTCCTGACTCTGGGTTAGAGTTTAGCAAATTTATCAATATCACATCAGTCGATCAAAAGCCCGGAATCTAACCAGCAATAGAAAAAGATCCTATTATATTCAATGAAAAACCAGCATAGTTTTATGAGTAATAATTCCACAGTTAATAATTGGAATACTTCGCTTTACGAAGATAAACACGCCTTTGTTTGGCAGTATGGCGAAAACTTATTGCAATTACTCAACCCCCAGCCAGGAGAGTCAATTTTAGATCTCGGCTGTGGCACTGGACAACTCACCGAAAAAATTGCCCAAGTTGGTGCCCAAGTCTGGGGAATTGATAGCGCACCCGCGATGATTGAAAAGGCAAGAGAAAACTATCCTCATATCCGCTTTGATGTTGCTGATGCGACAAATTTTCAAGTTGAACAGCCTTTTGATGCTGTGTTTTCCAATGCTGTGTTGCATTGGGTGAAACCAGCAGATAGCGCGATCGCCTGCATACATCAAGCCCTAAAACCCGGAGGCCGTTTTGTTGCAGAATTTGGCGGTAAGGGTAATGTGCAAGCGATCGCCACAGCTTTATCCAACGCCTTGGAAGCAATTAAGATACCCGCACAACGCCCAAATCCTTGGTATTTCCCTAGTATTGGTGAATACGCCACCCTATTAGAACAGCAAGGCTTTGATGTCATCTATAGCACCTTGTTTGCTCGTCCAACTCCTTTAGCAGAGGGAGAAGCAGGTATGGCAAACTGGATTCGGATGTTCGCCAGCAGTTTTTTAACAGAACTTTTTGATGAGCAACAAATACAAGTAATTCGCGTCGCAGAGGAATATTTGAAGCCAACACTCTATCAACAAGGAAATTGGCTAGCAGATTATCGCAGAATTCGCATCATTGCAATTAAAATTTAAAGTGTACGAATTTTGACTTACTTCTTAATTACGAATTATGGCGTTGCATAATTGCGGAATGATTTTACTAGTTTTGTGGCATGGTCATCTTGTCCGTTCCTTATATTTTCGGGCCGGCGGGATGCCCACCCTACAAGAAATCGTCCCTTGATTCAGTAACGCCTAAATTATTATCAGTTATGCATATACCTAAATTGTACAGTCAGACATCATTTTTACTACTACTCAGCATTAGCCTCGCTGGTTTAATAGTTCCGCCCTCACTAGCGCAAACACCGTCAATACCACCGCCTTCTAGTGCACCTTTACAACTAGATTTATTAACCAAACCAACAGAATATATAATCACAGCTAACACCATTAATCCATTACGATTAACCGTTCCAAGTTTATGGTGGGCACAACAAAATTCTGAAAAAAAGCTACTGGATAATTGGATAGCATACCCAGGTTCAGAAAAAGAACCTGCGCGAGTTGATTTGATAGTCAATCAGCAAATTTGGAGCTTACTAGACTATGTACAGCGCTATGATTTTGTCAATCGTTTAGGTAGCACTACACGCAACTTTGGTTACAATATGCGGGTATTTAATTATCAACAAGAATCCTTAGCAACTTACACTTGTAACTTTGCTATTAGTCCAGCTTTATGTAGTATCCAGATGGGTACTCAAAACAAGATGGGATTAGGGCGTTAGAATGCCGTTTACTAACGTGCGATACTCATCCTCAAGGCTGGACTGGGGTTTATGGTGACTACACAAAGATGCCGATTTTGAGGATACAGTGAGTTTTAAAACATACCTTAGGGACTTCCAAGTAAAGAAATATTCCACAGAAGATTGTTAACGGTTGACAGTTAGCAGTTAGCAGTCAACAGTCAACGACTCCAACCAGAATAATTTATTTTTTGGAGTTCCCTTAAACCTCTGCTTCTTGTACCTCATGCCCATTCCCAGTTTCTAGTATTAAACGGACGTGCGGATAATTTTTATGTCGCAAAAAAATGAAATACCTATTCTTGTTTTATCTATCCTAATTACTGTTGGGTTAATAGCTGGCGGGTTTTGGTGGTTCAACAGAAAATCTGGTGTTGATTTCAATCAAATTAATTCTCGTAGCACCAACACACCCCAGCCTTTATTAGGACAGCCCAGTACCAATACTTTTGCTTCAGTCCAGGATGTTCCCACTGGATTATTCAATTATGGAGGTAGTACTTCTTGGGCCCCAATTCGATTAATAGTTGACCCAGCAATTCAAGCAACGCGAGCAGAATTTAGGCTGCGTTATGTAGAACCGAGTAATGCATCTCCTGGTTCTGGGACTGGTATACAGTCGCTGATAGATGGTCAACTAGCTTTTGCCCAATCTTCTCGACCAATTTTAGACCAAGAATTTAGCCGGGCCCAGCAGCGTGGGTTCACTTTGAAACAAATTCCTGTAGCAATTGATGGTTTGGCAGTTGCAGTTAACCCAAACCTCAATATTCCAGGACTGACAGTAGACCAATTAAAGTCAATTTATACTGGCAAAATCAATAATTGGAGCCAGTTGGGCGGTTCCAATATCCCCATCAAGCCTTATTCCCGCAGAATAGTTGATGGCGGTACGGTAGAACTTTTTGTCCAAGACATCTTGGGTGGTCAAGCTTTCAGCTCCAATGTGGAATTTATCTCCACAACCACCCAAGCCTTGCAAAAATTGGCTGGTAGTCCTGGCGGCATTTACTACGCTTCCGCCCCAGAGGTGATTCCTCAGTGTTCAATTAGAGCCTTGCCGTTGGGGCGCACACAAGGACAGTATATTGCTCCCTACCAAGAACCATTTGTCCTCCCGTCTGAATGTCCTGGTAAACGGAACAAGTTGAACATTGAGGCTTTTCAATCAGGAAAGTACCCGATTACCCGCAATCTGTTTGTGGTGGTCAAACAGAATGGTCAGACTGAGCAGCAAGCAGGTGTCGCTTACGCCAACTTAATGCTGACTGAGCAGGGACAGGAACTGATTACCCAAGCTGGGTTTGTCAAAATTCGCTGACATCGTGATGGTATTCAGGCAGAGTGGCGGAAATCGCCCCTCTGAACTGTGCTTTAGCTGGCTCTATTAATCGACTCTGCTGGTAAGCAAATCAGATTATCACCTTGGGTAAGGATTAAGCCACGTTGACGCAGCTTGCCCATTAAGCGGGTGACGGTGACACGAGTCGAACCAATGGCGCTACCAATTTGGGCATGGGTAAGGGGGAAAGGCAGACAATAGCCGCGAATTACATCAGGATCGGTGTCGCTCATTGCCGGCTCTCCATATTCCTCAATCAACAATGTGAGGAACCCTAAGAGTCGGTCAATTGTGCGGCGTTGTCCCAAAGCACTCAGCCACAGCAGCTTGCGCTGGTGCTGATATCTAAAGGCATCCATAACTTCCCGGCGGAAGTGAGGCCAGTTATCTAAGTCGTGCCAGTACATCCACAGCACCGCTGTTTGGTCAACATGAGCGTAAGCTTGGAGTGTGAATGGTGACTGGGCAACAATTTCAAATGGCTGTCCCGCTCCAACAAAACCCAAGAACGCTTCCTCTGGAGTTCTGTTGATTCGTCGAGACGTTAGCTGGCTAGCAGTGGCGCTAACCTGAGCGGTTCCTACCATGCGAATTGCACCCCTTTGCACCAAATATAGCAATCCAGGTCGGGCTGGAATGCGCTCATCTTTGCTGAAGGTGCGGCAGCGGTAGTGTTCCTGAGCCCAGTCAAGAATCCGTTGCCAAGTTAAAAAAGGCCGTGATGCCTCAGAAAAAGAAGATGGAGATTGCATAGGTAACAAAGAGCGTTCGGCTGAAGACAAAGACGTGATCGAAAAGGTGCAAGGAGTGTCTTTGTGTTGGCGATGCAGGCTTAACGCCTAAGAGCGCCAGCCATCCAAAGAATAGAAAGCAAAGAATTACTCTCTACTCTTTTGTTATACTTCCTACTGTACAATGATGGTAGTAAAATTTACTCACTATTCATCGATTATTCATCAAATTTTATCCTACTCTCATTTTTCTTCATCTAGATTAAACCTATATCCGGAGATAGGTGACACCAAATTAACAAATATACTTTACAAGAATGTCTACGTAAAATCTAGTGTACAAAGAAATACAAGCATTTAAATACACATCTTTTAAGCGGTTAATATATGATTATTTAACTGAAGATTTAAGTATTAATACTGAAAGTATAAAAAATGAATACATAAGACATAAAAAAATTCCTCTATACAAAGATAGAAACAGTAGCAAAATTTTGTATACCTCAAGTGTGGCGTTGCAAGTGTCAAACTCTCAGAATCGAAAAGTGATGGAGCTTGCTAGTGACATTGCCCTTCATCTATCTGCAACCTGTGGCGACGTTTTTAACATCCAAATAGTTCCCTCTGGTTGGATACATTTTGAATTAACAGACTCAGCATTGGGGACTTGGTTACAAAGTCTGGTGGGGGAGATGGGGAGACTTGTACTGAGCGGAGCCGAAGTATGGGGAGGTGGGGAGATGAGGGAGATGGGGAGACAAGGGGACAAGGGGACAAGGGGACAAGGGAGAAGAAGTCATAACCAATGCCCCATGCCCAATGCCCAATGCCCAATGCCCAATTTCTTATTTCCCATTCAACATGCCCATGCCCGTTGCTGTTCGCTAGTACTACTGGGTCACCGAGAGGGATTGATCCAACTTCGAGAACCCCTTGCAAAGTGTAGTCCCAGTTTTTGGAGTGTTATCTCCCCCAACCCCGTACCTTGGCTCAACGGCGATGGAAGATTGCAGTTCAATCAAGCAGATGAGTATCGTCTAATTGGTGAGTTAGTGGGGGTGGTGGACAACATAGAGTGTCCGGATATTGGGGGTTCTGTGAAATGGGAAAAGGCAGCATTTAATTTGAGCCAAGCTTTTGAAGACTTCTGGCGTAATTGCCGCATTTGGGGTGAAGTAAAAATTATGTCACCAGAGTTAGCCCAAGCTAGGTTGGGGTTGCTGATGGCTACTCAGTCAGTCTTAAAATTTATCCTAGAGGAAAAGCTGAAAACTTGTGCGCCATTGGACTTATAAAAACTTTAATCGTAGCTATTGACTCAATGCATTACCTCGGCTACATTAGCTCTTGTGTGAGGAGCGAACCAGCAGGGGCACCGAGACGAAACACGGCCAGTCGTCGGTGTCCTTTCTGATTGGTATGGGTCGGATTTTCAATGCAAAATCCAAAATTTAAATTCTAAAATTTGCTCACTGGAGCAAAAACTTTTCAATTGCCACTGCTACTCCGTCACTATCTACACTAGGGGCTACCCACTGAGCGATCGCCTGCACTCCTTCTGGCGCGTTTCCCATAGCTATACCAATACCTGCATACTCTAGCATTTCCAAATCGTTGAAGTTATCGCCAATAGCCATGACGTTGGCTATTTCTAATCCCAGCAATTCTTCGGCCAGGTAACGTACAGCAGTTCCTTTATTGACATAGGGGTTAGTGGCTTCTAAGAAGGTGGCAACAGATGTGGTGAGATAAAGTTCAGCGGGTGTATATTGGCGACGCAAATTTCCCAATACCTCGCTGATGAAATTTGTGTCATCGCACAAAGCCAGAATTTTTGTTGGTTCATTCGTTAAAACTTGCCGCAAATCACCCACAGGAATCGGGACAATACTAGAACGTTGTGCGTAAATTTCAGTTTCTTTGGTTATTTCCCGGACATATAGTTGGTCATTGATGTAGAAGTGGATCGATAAAAGCGCCCGTAATTGAGGCTGTTCAAAATAATCGAGTAATTGGTGGGCGAGTTCTTTGGAAAGCACTAAATGGCGATGAATTTTTTGGGTGGTGGGGTCTTGAATCCAAGCTCCTTGATAAGCCATTAATGGTAAGGTAGAGCCGATTTCTTGGTGAAAGCGCAAGGCTGAACGATACATCCGACCTGTAGCGATCGCCACTAGAATGCCTCTTGCTTGTGCCGCAATCAGCGCTTGCTTTACAGGTTCGCTGATGGTGTTGGAGTGTCCGGCGATCGTGCCATCTATATCTACAACCAGTAGTTTAATATCTTTGGTAGATACGTTATACATACATTCCTGAGATTTCAAGTTACAGTTAGAGGTTATACCATTTTGGATTTTAGATTGTGGGAAAAGTTTGAGATAACGCCAATAAAAAAACCCGATTCTCGAAAGAACCGGGGATTTACATTTAAGTTAGATAATTTGACTTATAGGTAGGATATAAAGAATCTACCTCTTTAACTAAAGTCTATGAATTTAAGACTTTAACCAAAATTTTTTTGCGTTGTGACAACAGACAAAGCCCAGCTACTACACCAATTCCAAAAGTAGTTGATGCTTCAGGTACAGACTTAACTTCTTCATAGTCATAAGTTACTTTGATACTTGCTTTAGCATAAGTATCAATATAGGATCTCATGTTGCCCGATCCTGTAACTAGCGAGTTGGCTATAGCTGAAAACAAGAAGTCTATGTCGCCATTACCAATGAAAGACTGCAAAAATGAGGTATTGGTAAAAGACTGAGTAGCAGATTCTGTTGCAGTTAAGTTAGATAGGGTCTTTCCAGAAGTACCACCATAATCCGTAACGCCATCATATTTGGCAACTTGGTAACTGGAACTATATTCTGGATTGAATGTTAACAAAGACTGATTATTTAGTTGTAAACTGAATTGACTGCTAAGATTGACTGTTGTTTGAGTTGGGGTTGGACTCCTATTTTCAAAACCTGCATTTCCAAGTATATCGCCAGTAAATTGGATTGTTACGCCTTTAAGTGTACCTAAAGAAGAATCAAATTTTTGCACACTCAAAGTTTCATCAATAATATCTGTAAACTCATAATTACTCGAACTAGTGTAAGACAGAGAAGCTGCATTTGCTACTCCAGAAGTTGCAATAATTCCTGCTAAGGTTGTGGCAGCGCCTAGAGTATTCAATAGTTTTGTTGTCATGATGGAAGATGCTTTTCTGAAACGAATCATTATGGGATTACCAAATTATTTCTAACTCGGAACTTTTGCTTCTAGGCTTGATAAATACACGTAAATTTATGTGAATTTTTTATGTTCAATTTACCTTAATAAACATAGATTTTTCATTAATATATGAAGTTTTGTTAAGAAATCGTCCTGACCCATGAGGAATTTCAATAAACCAACTGATGCAGTATGTAAATAACAAAGCTTGTGGCTAAAATAGGGCTATGTCTGAAACTACTGCTACTGCAACTTCAACACGTCCGACGTTCATCCTCGTAGATGGACACTCGCTGGCTTATCGTTCATACTTTGCTTTTGCCAAAGGACGAGATGGAGGACTACGTACAAAGACGGGGATTCCCACCAGTGTATGTTTTGGTTTTCTCAAGTGTTTATTGGAAGTCATGGGAACGCAACAGCCCCAAGCAATGGCTGTGGCCTTTGATTTGGGTTTACCCACCTTCCGCCATGAAACAGCTGATACGTATAAAGCCGATCGCAAAGAAACACCAGAAGATTTTATTCCCGACTTAGAAAATCTCCACGAGTTACTCGATGGCTTGAATTTACCAATTTACACTGCTCCTGGTTACGAGGCGGATGATGTTTTGGGAACCTTAGCGCAACGAGTAACGGCTGCTGGGTATAAGGTGAAAATTCTGACTGGCGATCGCGATTTATTTCAATTGATAGATGCCGAAAAGCAAATCACTGTTTTAAACTTTAGTCCAGATGCCTTAAAGCGTTCTACAAATAGCATCACAGAATTTGAAGCAGAACAAGTTCAACAAAAACTAGGGGTATTACCTTCACAAATTGTTGATTTCAAAGCACTTTGTGGTGACAAATCAGATAATATTCCTGGGGTTAAGGGAATTGGAGAAAAGACAGCTGTACAGTTGCTAAGTGCCTATGGTTCCCTGGAAAATGTTTATGCTGCTTTAGAAGAAATTCCAGGGGCAAATCAAAAGAAATTGGCAGTGGGGAAAGAAGACGCTTATAAGTCCCAATATTTAGCAAAAATTGTTGTGGATGTTCCTCTAGAATTTAATTTAGAGGATTGCAAATTAAAAGGCTTTGATACAAACGTTTTATCACCAATTTTAGAAAAATTAGAATTTAAATCGTTTTTAGGTAAAATCAACGACCTACAGCAACGTTTTGGCGGTCAAGTTAAAGAAGCGCCGAAAACAGAAAAAGCAACAACGCAACCAGAATTTGAAGACCCAGACCTTTCATTTTTTAGTTTTGCAGAAACAGAAGCTGCACAACAACAACCAACCTCAGCAATTCAACCACGCATTATTAATACCGAAGCAAAATTGACTGAATTATTGGAAATTGTACAAAAATTCACTAATCCAGAAACACCGATTGCTTGGGACACTGAAACTACTGATTTAGAACCAAGAGATGCAGAATTAGTAGGAATTGGTTGTTGCTGGGGAACAAAGTTAGATGAAGTGGCATATATTCCTCTTGGTCATACAACTGGGGAAAATTTAAATAAAGATGTGGTGTTAGAAGCACTACGTCCAATTCTTGAAAGTGCTGATTATCCTAAAACTTTACAGAATGCTAAATTTGACCGCTTAATTCTAAGGTGTCAAGGAATTAACTTGGCGGGAGTGGTATTCGATCCGATGCTGGCAAGTTACCTGCTAAATCCAGATTCGAGTCATAATTTGATGGATTTGGCACAACGATATTTAGGATTAACTGCGAAAAGTTATTTAGATTTAGTTCCCAAAGGTAAAACCATCGCAGATGTAGATATTGCCGCAGTTGCAGATTACTGTGGTATGGATGTGTATTCTACCTTTGGTTTAGTGGCGAAACTGCGTGCAGAATTAGAGAAAATTCCAGCTTTGTCCAAGCTATTAGTGGAAGTGGAACAGCCACTAGAAGCAGTTTTAGCACAAATGGAATATACAGGTGTTCGCATTGACTCAGCTTATTTACAAGAACTTTCACAGCATTTAGAAATAGAATTAGCCAAATTAAAAGAAAAGGCAATAGAAATTGCTGGAGAAAACTTTAACTTGGGTTCTCCTAAACAATTGAGTAATATATTATTTGAAAAATTGGGATTAAGTACGAAATATTCCCGAAAAATTCAAACTGGTTATTCCACAGATGCAGCAACTCTAGAAAAACTGCAAGAAATCGATCAAACTGGATTTGTGGAAACGATAACTGAGTACCGCACTTTATCTAAATTAAAGTCTACTTATGTAGATGCTTTACCTGCATTGGTGCGTCCAGATACTCAACGGGTACATACTGATTTTAATCAAGCAGCAACATCAACTGGTAGGTTATCTTCTTCTAATCCGAATTTGCAAAATATTCCGATTCGTACAGCTTTTAGTCGTCAAATTCGCAAGGCATTTTTGCCGGAACCTGGTTGGTTAATGGTGGCTGCTGATTACTCACAAATTGAATTGCGAATTTTGGCTCATTTAAGTCAAGAACCGATATTAGTAGAAGCATATCAGCAAAATGAAGATGTTCACACTGTGACGGGGCGATTAGTATTTGAAAAAGAAAATATTACATCAGAAGAACGAGCAGTAGCAAAAACTATTAATTTCGGTGTAATTTATGGAATGGGTTCTCTCAGGTTTTCTCGTTCCACTGGGATAGATAAGAGCATTGCCAACGAATTCATTAAGCGGTTTAATGAAAGGTATCCTAGAGTTTTTGCTTATTTGGAGCGAATGAAAAAAGAAGCGATATCTCTTGGTTATGTAGAAACTATTCTTGGTCGTCGTCGTTACTTTGAATTTACTAATGACACTTTACGCCAGTTAAAAGGTAGCAATCCAGAAGATATTGATCTAAGTAAATTGAAAAGTTTGGGTGCTTATGATGCTGGTTTATTACGCTCCGCCGCCAATGCACCAATTCAAGGTTCCAACGCTGATATTATTAAAATTGCGATGGTACGATTGCATGAAGTTTTGCAAAAATACCAGGCGCATTTATTATTACAAGTTCACGATGAATTAGTATTTGAAATCCCCCCTGATGAGTGGGAAGAATTACAACCACAAATTAAATCGGTAATGGAGAACGCAGTACAGTTAAGTGTACCCTTGGTGGTGGATGCGCGTGCGGGTCAAAATTGGATGGAAACTAAGTAATTTGAATATCCAGACTACGCTTTTGCGTTATTCCTCTAAGTCAAGCTATTTGCTGTTAAGTTGCAATCAAAGATACTTATTTTAGATGTAAATAGTATAAGAATATCCTGTTTGAAGTTAAGTTAGTACGAGGGAAATAAACTAAGCTCAAGTTAAAGCTTTGGTTAAATTTAGCTTTTTGTAGTCAAAAATACTAACAGAATCAGCCGATTAGTATAATAATGTTAATTAATTAGAGAATAATCACTGACAAAAATATAAATTTCTCATACAAGAAAATTTTTACATAACCTTGTATAGATTTTGGGGGGTAAAACGCCGTCAAAATTCATAAAGAATTTTGAACTACGTTTTTACTCGCCTTTTCTTGTATATGTAGAATTAGGCAAAAATCTGTACAGCGATTTTATTGTAGGGGCGAACGCAATACAGTTCGGATAAGCAGTATGAACTTCCCTTGTGGTCTGGGAAAAGGTTAAGGTGTAAAGGGATTTGGATGTATTTAAAACCTTTCCACTATAACCTAACCATATTGGCGATGAGCGGTTGTTCGCCCTTACGTAGATTTGTTAAATATATCGACATAAAAGTAAAAGAATAAGTTAATTAATTCCACAGAATTAACTACATTTATAGCAATTCTACATGAAAATGCGGCAAACTATATGAGGAACAAAACTTATAAGGAATTTTATTATGTATCATCGTTGGTTTGTATGTGCTTTGGCATTTTTTTTGAGTATAGCCTTAGTTGCTTGTAACACTGTAAGTACTCAACAGCTACCAGCAAAAGTAGCAAATACTACTGAAACAACTAACACTAATTTGCAGCAATTACCCAAAAAAACAACAACAAGAGTTGTGGCTCTTTCTTCTCTCTCTGCTGATATTATCGCTCAACTCGACCAAACAAAAATTGTGGGAATTACTGGTAGTAAACTATTTAAAGATGACTCGCGTTTTAAAGATATTCCTCGTGTTAGTGAAGGTCAAAATGCTCCTAATTTAGAAAAAATAGTAGCACTCAAACCAGATTTAGTTATTGGCGCAGAAGGTTTTTCTACTATTCCAATTCAAAAAATTCAGCAATTAGGAATTCCTACTTTACTTACTCAGGTGAATAATTGGGAATCTCTAGAAAAGTTGACTAAAACACTAGCTGAATTAATTGATGCCGATCCTCAGCCTTTGTTAAATCGTTACCAAAATTTCTTACCAAATAAGCCTAATGAAAGTCTTACGACTTTGGTGCTGGTTAGTCGTCAACCAATTTTAGCGCCAAATAAAAATAGTTGGGCAGGAGATTTACTAACGAAATTTCAGGTGAAAAATTTGGCAGCAGAATTACAAGGAAAAAGTCCAGTTGGTGGTTATATAACTCTTTCGGCTGAGAAAATTATAGAGGCAAATCCAGATGCAATAATTTTGGTTAATCCTCCACAAGGTAATTCTCAAACAGAGCTTTTAGATGATTTGAAAAAAGAAAGTTTTTGGAAACAATTACAAGCAACTCAAAATAACCGAGTTTATGTGTTCGATTATTATGGTTTGGTGAATCCGGGTAGTATAAATGCTATAGAAAAGGCTTGTCAAAAACTCCAACAAGATTTACTTGGATTAAAAGGCACTTAAATAAGTATAATTCTTGATTTTGTGCAGCACAAAAACATACAAAATTTCCAGAAATTATTTAATCCTTGGCAGAATTGATTGGTTTTTGATGAGATGGAGTATTCTTTTTGGCTGGTAAAAAGCCTCCTCCAATACTGCGGAAATATAGCCCGCCTATAGTGAGCAAAAAACCAAAATATGCCACAGCTTGAACGAGATAGATTTTGTCACTGTAGCCAAACAAAGATTTGAGAATAATGCCAGGAAATTGTTCGTCAGGCAAAATTGTGGAAGTATTGGAGACCATTGGCCCCAGAATACAAGAATGGATTTTAGTAAAGCGTTCGTAATAGAAACAAAGGCTTTGTGTAGCACGACTGCTAAGGGCAAAATTAGCTGCGGCGTCGTCAAAATTTTTCAAGGCTGAAACTACTAAGCCTGCGACAATCAAGACTAATAAAACACCCATTACTTGAAAAAATTGGCGGATATTAATTTTGATGCCCCACTTAAATAAAAGCACACCTATGACGATCGCCACTGTTAAACCTGCAACTGCACCGATGCTAGGAATTAATCCTTGTTGAAAATTAGCAGCAATAAACAGAACTGTTTCAAAGCCTTCTCGAATAACAGCAATAAAAACTAAACTAAAAACACCCCAACCAGCATTTGAGTTTTGTTTCAGTGCTTGGATAACTGCTCCCTCAACTTGCGCTTTCATAAATTTGGCTTGTTGAGTCATCCAGATGAGCATCCAACTGAGCATGGCGATCGCTAACAAACTAAATACACCTTCCAGTAGTGGCTCAACTACGGAAGTATATTGAGGATTAGCAGCTCCCACTACTTGAATTATCCAACTAAATAGCGCTCCTATCAAGCCGCTAACAGCAATACCAACGCCGACTCCAGCATATACCCAATATTTTAAATTAGATTTTTTCGCTTTTTGCAGCAAAGCTAGAACAATTCCCACCACAAGGGCAGCTTCTACTCCTTCTCGGAGGGTAATTACAAAAGTAGGTAGAGCAGTACTAAAATCCATTTTTTATCCTTTGTCATTTGTCATTAGTCATTAGTTATTAGTCATTTGTCTAAAACCAATGCCTAATGACTAATGACTATTAACTAAAATCACGTAACATTTTTTTCAGTTCGAGATTATGCATCTCTTCTTGTCCTATCATCCCACGAGCAAATTCTTCCAGATAAATGCTGGCATTGGTGACAGTATCCAGGAGACTTTTATACAAATCTAATGCCTTTTTTTCATGGGATAAGCTTTCTGCCAAAATATCTTTGACTGTATGCTTGTAAGTTTCTTCCATTGGGGCAATTTTTAAAGAGGGATGCCCATCTAAACCTGTGAGAATTTCTCCCACTTGTTGGGCATGAAGTAACGATTCGCTTGCCTGTGCTTTGAAGAAAGCTACTATGGGAATGCGGTTAGGGCCAGTGACCATTAACGAATAATGTGTATAGCGTACTACTCCTGCTAATTCAAATTCCATGATGGCGTTGAGCAAATCAATGGTCTTTTTCTGGTCAAGTTCTTGCATTAGTTGTGAATTGAAGTGACGAATAGAGTTTAATTAGTTATGAATTAGGAGTGAGGAATAAACTTCTAAGAGAAGTCGGGAAAAGGGGAAGGGGAAAGGGGGAAAGGGGGAAAGATTTGACCTTTTACCTTTGACCACAAAAGTGCTTTTTGCACTTTTGCAAGAGGTCTAATGAGGAGTGAGGAGTGAGGAGTGAGTAGTTAAAAATTTATTATAGTTTTTAAATTCTTAACTCTTAACTCCTAACTCTTAACTCCTAATTTTTAACTCTTAACTTTTCACTCCATAACTCCTAACTCTTAACTATCTCCTAATTTTAAATAGCTTACTCTCAACTTCCCATTAAATCAAAATGCGATTTTTGTGCTTGGGAACTGGATTTATCAATCACTTTTTGAGAGTTTTCCTCAATGGTTTTCACCAACTTGGTAACATCCTCCGGAGTCTTCACCGGTTTAGCTGGTGGAATAGCACCAGGCCAGACTTTTACTAGTTCGGCAAAACTAGTATTAATTGCTTTATCTGCTTCGGCATCTTGTTGAGCTACTTGGCTGGCAATTCCTTTGTATAATTCGTTGGCGTAAAAGACAAATCCACGAGAGTCTTGATATTCAATTGCTGCGGATATCTTACCATCTGCGATCGCTGCACCATATTCGGAATTAGCTGCATCCAGTAATTCATTAATTACTTGTAATACAAATCCTGGTTTTGAACGTTCTGCTGCTGGTAAAGCTGCGATCGCTCCATCAACGGCTGCCACTGAAGAACTAAAATTAGTTTTAACTTTACTATCCTTGGGGCTAGATTTGACCAAATCTTGCAAACTCACCAAAGTTGTCTTAAATTCCTTAACTTTGCGTTCGTTAAGTTGGTCTTCTACATCAACATAAATCTCCTCAACTGGATGCCCAATATGAGGTTCTGCCTGTTTCGGCTGATTTTGGTCTAAAAGTTCTTTTGCTACTATCAGATGTCCTTTCATTAAGCCTAATTTAGACATGTAGTCAACATCTTTGGCTTCCCCTGTCAGTACTACATCTTGAACGCCAACTTGGTCTTTAATTTGGTCGAATTGCTCCTGAGTAATCACTTTTTTTGTCACTAAATCTTCTGGACTACCGTAAGGACGATTCGCCTGAATTTTGTTAGATAAAGCCGGGACACCAAGCTTGGCTTCAAATTTATCTAATTCTGACAATATAGCAGTATTAATGTTAATTTTTTCTTTACTACCGTGACCGCTATGGCTGTTATTACTTGCTGCTTCTGTAGCTTGGGGAGTAGCAACTGGGGCTGAAGGATTTTCGGCGGTTGGTGTACTGCTACAAGAACTCAAGGTAATTATTGCCGCAGTGGCAACAGTCAAACAAATATAACGAAATTTTATCATTTTAACTCCTAACACAACTTAACTTTATTAATTGTTGTATGGCAAACTATTACCCAATGTCATAGATTGTACTTTCGCATATAATGATATTTTTTATCAACTAGTTAATTGAAAATTTTCTGAAAATAATTACAAATAACTTCACTAGTGGTTACCTTGATGAGCAATAACTAAGTATTTCGTCAATAATTTTTTACAGTTTTTTGAGATTTGCTATCAGCAATTACTTCAAATTGACCCATGCAACCGTTTTCGGCGATGCTATCTTGATGGGGATGAAACATGTATTTACCTGGATAGCGAAAAGCAAATTCTAAAATGTGCCTTTCTGCTACACCCATGGTCAGTACATCAGTTTTTTCACTGGCAGTCATACTCATGCCATAGCGATAGACATCAAAAAAGTTGGCGTGGAGGTGAAAGGTAACTGCCGGATCGTATTCAATAATGTTGAGGACGTACAACCGAATTAACTGATTTTGATAAATAGGAATGGGATGATGCATGTAATGATGAGGTAGACCATTAAAGGCGTAGTAATCATTGTGGCTATCATCATTTACGTCATACCCAGCCATTACTAGGACAATTTCATCAGCTGGCGGACGGGGAGTAGGAGGATCGATGATAAACATCCCGTACAATCCCTTGGCAATGTGACGGGTCACTGGTTCAATATGACAGTGGTATAAGTGAACGCCATAAGGTTCGGCATCAAATTCATAAATTGTGGCTTTGCCATTGCTTACCGGACGAACACCATCCATTTCTGCTGGATGAACGCCATGAAAATGCAAAGAGTGAGAATGTCCAGCGTTATTGAGAAATAATATTCGCACGCGATCGCCTTGTTTGGCCCGTAGCGTTGGCCCCGGTATGCGCCCGTTTAAATCCCAAATATTGTAAGAAACAGCACTATTTAATTGAATAATGGAAGTACCCGCAGTTAATTGAAACTCTCGAATAGTACGCCCATTTTCTTGCTTCAACGTTCCATAATCAAAATCCCTGAGCATCTTCGTTGGGTTAGCAACATTGTCTGATGCTTCCATATCAAATGGTGGTACTTTGACTATTGACTGACCTTGTAAATTCAGCGTTTGCCAAAGTGCTGCTGTACCAGTCACTCCCACACCTGCTAAGCCCAGCTTTATTAATTGACGGCGACTCCAAAGTTTTTCTTTACCCAGAGCGAAGTTATTGGGCATGACAGTTAACAGTTAGCACCAAAAAAATTGAAAATTATTTGCAATTATCATTGTGTATATTATCTGAATTAA
>Ga0314812_100003_pt1 | contig 42859 bp, 38 predicted proteins | sample STEome_9_FD_202336 | JGI IMG/M metagenome (GOLD analysis project Ga0314812, IMG submission 202336) | Metatranscriptome of soil surface biofilm microbial communities from soil inoculated with nitrogen-fixing consortium DG1, State College... ...
AGAGAATTTCACTGAGGGAGTGGTCACTGATGACTGTTGACTGATGACTGTTGACTGTTGAGTGAGGAATTATATTCTCCCCTGCCCTCTACCTCATCTCCGTTGCCTCCCCATCTCCCCTGTCCCCAGACAGAGTTACCATAATTCCAGGTCGCCTAGTGGATGCTGAAAATGATTGACCCCTACGACTTTGAGGATGATGACTTTGACTTAGAGAATGAGGATTTATTTGAAATAAAACCCATCAGTCAAATGACTGAAGGAGAAAAGCTACAGCGATTTAAGCGTTTCTTCGACAGCAGCAGCCGTGCCATGTTGCAAGACTGCCTATTTCGGATTGTCGTTCGCGAAGATGGTTTGGGTACTTTGGAAATTCTCTGCCCTAATGAAGTTGTGAGGCAACGCCTTTCCAAAAAAAAGCGCAAAATTACCAACAACATCAACACTTGTTGGAGTCATATCAGATGGTTTTCGCTATGTGTCCAGCAAGATGGTGAATTGCATTGTCAAACATTTACCCGCAACGGTAATTTAGTAACGCGTTAAGTAGAGTGAATGGGAAGATGGGGGAGATGGGGGAGATGAGGCAGAGGGGCAGGGGGCAGGGGAGAATATAATTCCCCAGTCACCAGTCAACAGTCAACACTGTAATGACCAATGACCAATGACTAATGACCAATGACTAAAAAACAAAAATTTCCTTACTTACTCGGTTCTAAGTGGACAGCACAGAAAAAAGTTGATGGCTGGAGACACTTCCAAGTTGTCAACCGTAAAAATCAGGGTAAGTGGGTATACGCTGAAATGGTGGCTGCTTGCGATCCTAAAGTTCGTTTCTGGATAAATGCCAAATTGTTACAAGATAACTCCCAGTGGCAAGCTGGCTGGCAAACATTACAGCAAATTGACGAACTACAGCAATCCTAAATCATTAGACTTCTTGTAGAAGTCTAATGACTAATGATTAGTGACAAAAAAGGCAGGTATAAAACCCGCCCCAAAACTAATATTAATTGAAATTAGCGATCGCTATTTAATTCGCAATTTCTGGCGCACTCAAAGAAACTTTTGTTGCTTCTGGTTTTTGTTGTGCTAATGTCGGCACTGAATTACGCAATCTTGCTGTCAATTGTACAGTTGTAGAGTCGTACATTTGAGTGAGCAATTTGGGATAGAAACCAATACCAATAATTGGCACTAACAAACAGGCAATGATAAATACTTCACGGGGTTCGGCATCTATCAAAGCTTGGTGAGAAACTAATTCTTCGTTTTCTTGACCGTAGAAAATTTCTCGCAACATCGACAGCAGATAAATCGGAGTTAAAATCACGCCAACTGCCATCAAGAAAACTACAATAACTTTGAAGGTAGAGCTATAAGCATCGCTAGTAGCAAAGCCCACAAATACCATTAATTCTGCTACAAAACCGCTCATTCCTGGCAATGCTAAAGATGCCATTGAACAGGTGGTAAACATAGCGAAAATTTTCTGCATTCTCTTACCGACACCGCCCATTTCATCTAACATCAGGGTGTGTGTCCGGTCATAAGTTGCGCCTACCAAGAAGAACAAACTCGCCCCAATTAATCCGTGGGAAACCATTTGCAATACTGCTCCACTTAATCCCAAATCGGTAAAGGAAGCAATGCCAATGGTAACAAAACCCATGTGAGAAATTGAGGAGTAGGCAATTTTTCGTTTTAGGTTGCGCTGGGCAAAGGATGTCAGGGCGGCGTAGATGATATTTACCACCCCCAGAACCACTAACACGGGGGCAAAATAAGCGTGGGCATCAGGTAACATTTGGGCATTCATCCGAATTAGAGCGTAACCGCCCATTTTCAGCAGAATACCTGCCAGTAACATGTGTACGGGGGCTGTAGCTTCACCGTGGGCATCTGGAAGCCAGGTGTGTAAGGGAATAATCGGCAACTTGACGGCGTAGGCAATGAGGAAGCCACCGTAAATTAAAAGTTGGAAATTGAGGGCGTAATCTTTGAGGCCAAGCGATCGCATGTCAAAAGTGACTGTATCGCCATAAAAGGCCATTGTCAAAGCACCGACTAAAATAAACAGCGAACCGCCAGCAGTGTACAAAATAAACTTGGTCGCTGCATATTGCCGCTTTTTGCCTCCCCAAATTGCCAGCAGCAGGTAAACCGGAATCAACTCCAATTCCCACACTAGGAAAAACAGCAGCATATCCTGGACGGCGAAGACGGCAATTTGACCGCCATACATCGCCAACAGCAAAAAGTAAAATAGCTTCGGCTTGAAGGTCACAGGCCAAGCTGCTAAAGTCGCTAGGGTGGTAATGAATCCAGTCAAAATAATCAGAGGCATGGACAAGCCATCAGCCCCTACTGACCAATTCAAATCGAGTTGCGGTACCCAAGGGTAACTCTCCACCAACTGCAAATCTGGATTGGAGAAATCATACCCAGTATAAAAAGCGTAAACAATCAGTGCAAAATCTATCAGCCCGATAATCAGGGAGTACCAGCGCACTGTTTTGCCGTCTTTATCTGGGATGATGGGAATCAGTAGTGACGCCGCTATCGGAAATAGAATGATCGTCGTCAGCCACGGGAAATTAGCTGTATTCATCGCAATTCGTCTGCTATCAAAATCATGTTTGGCAAAAAGTCACTAGTTATTAACTAACAGCTTTTTGGGGATTTGGTCTTACTCGTTAGGTTGATTTAATTAAATTAGCAATCCCTGATTTTTCTTTTTGTGAGTATTTTTTGACAGTTAGAGTACGCAATGTGGGTTAGGATACTCCCGCTCTAGTCAAAAATTTACCCAAAAAAGCCGGGAAATTAGGGTTTTGGAGATGCGATCGCCTAGTCTAACCCAGGTGTCGCTAAAAATACACGATGCTGTTTGCTGGTTGTCGAAAAAGCAATTTGGTGCAAAAACTACTAGAGGAGAAACAACCCTACGATAATGGCACAAATTAAAAATCAGATTCGTTATGTCACCAACGCGGATGGAGAAACAACAGATGTACTTCTTCCTATAGAACTTTAGCAACAGCTTATCAGTTCAATAAATTCTGATAACGTCAGTGGTTTAGCTTGGCTCTAACGCAGTATTAGCCTGCTTCCTCGCTAAGCATCTTAATAATATGTTTGGCAAGTTGCTCGTTGATTTCTCTATGTCTGGGAACGGCTTGAGAAATTTTTGTTATTGGATTCTGATACCAATCATGTTTGCCACCATGACGAACGAAGATACAACCCATTTCTTCAAGCTTACTGATTAAGTCTCTTCGTTTCATGAGACTTCAAGTTCTGCAATTCTGCGAATATTTTGGATAGTTCCACTTGTTAATTCACTGTAAATATCGAGTAAATTTTCTCTTAGCTCCTCTTCGGTTTCACCCTGAGTCCAATAATCAGGATATTCTTCGAGATAACCTAACCACATATCATCATCTTGCCAGTAAATGTATTTCTTCTTGATCATTCGCCTATTCGCTGCCTTTTTCTGAACTAGGGAAATTTAACCTACTGATGCTTAGATCCTCTATCGCTAGATTACCTCATGGATCTTAAATGACGATTAAATTCTTTAAACCAACTTTCTTGTGAGCAAAGAGTTCCCCTATCACCTTCAAGCAAAACACCGTAGTCCTTGCTTTTCACCTCAAATTATTCACAGCTACCGTCAAAAGTTTACCCGAAAAAAGCCGCTAAACTAGGGTTTGAAAGATGCGATCGCCTAGTCTAACCAAGGGGTCGCTAAAAATACACGATGCTGTTTGCTAGTTGTCGAAAAAGGAATTTGGTGCAAAAAACTATTAGAGGAGAAACAACCCTACGATAATGGCACAAATTGAAAATCAGATTCGTTATGTCACCAACCCAGCTGGACAAGCAACACATGTACTCATCCCTGTGTAACTTTGGTAACAGCTTAAGCTAATGTAATGCGAGCTATAAAAGTATAGCTACATTAGCGTAGTTGTTTACTGTTAACTGTTAACTGTCAACGGTCAACAATCTAATCAAGTCAATGTGCAACTGAAATATATAACAACTTATTAGTTTTATAAATTTTGATAATACCAGTGGTTAAGTTGGCTTTAACGCACTGTTACCCTGCCACTAAGCATTTTAATAATCTTGCGAACTTAGATTCGGTAAAAAATATGAAATTAGAAGCTGTAAATTTATACTTGGAAAAAGTTACAGAAAAACATGCTGAAATTCTATATCCCTATTTAAGTGATTCAAGATTGTATGAATATCTTGAAGATCCTATTCCAACATTTACAGAGATGAGTCACAAATTCAAGTTTGCTGCCTGGGAAAAATCACCTGAAAACGATAAAATGGTTTGGTTAAAATGGGTAGCTAAAAACTTTATACAGCAATATGTAGGTATTGTTGAAATAGGTATATTTGAAGATGGATATGCTGAGATTGGCTTCATGACATTTGTTGATTTTCAGAACCAAGGGTATGCTTCTACTTATTGCTCTTTAGCCATTAAGGAAGCGAAACAACGATTTGGTTCATTAACACTACACGCATCAGTTAACGACCAAAATCTAAGTTCTCGCAAAGTAATTTATAAACTAGGATTTGAGTTATATCAAGTGAATAAAAATGCAGAATTTATCAAAGGTAAAGAATCTGATGAACTAATTTACCGTCTAAAACTTGTTTAATTTCGTCTATCGTCAGAGTTTCCGCTTTGTAAACTTTTTCCTGGAAACTTATGTAAGAAAAATGAAAAGAAAACAGGGGTAAGATTAAAGATAAATCAATAACCTGTCCCCTGTTGTCTACATCAGGTAATACCAAATCAGGTGACACCAAAAACAATCACTAAACCCAAAACAGCGCCAAACACAATCAAGGCGTAGAATTGAGCGCGACCGTTTTCGAGGTATTTTAGACCTTCGCCGCTGACAAGGGTGAAGAAGCCTGTGAGGTTAACTGCACCATCGACAACGCGGAAGTCAACTTCCATAACTTGTCTAGCCACGCGACGCAGACCGAGGACAAAAACACGATGGTAAATGTCATCAAAGTACCACTTATTGAGGGATAACTCGTAAAGTGGTTTGATTTTAGCAGCGATCGCAGCTGGGTCAATTTTACCCTGCAAGTACATTAAGAAAGCCAAACTAATGCCAACTACCGAAATTGCTACTGAAGCACCCGCCATAATATAAAACTCTGTCGGGTCGAACTCGGCAGTTTTTTCTAGAACTTCTGAGAGGGTTTCGGTTGGTGGAAAGATAAAATGCTCGAAGTAATTGGCAAAGGGAGTTCCCACCAAACCAATCAAAATCGAAGGTACTGCCAAAACCGCTAAAGGCAGAGTCATTGTCCACGGCGACTCGTGGGGAGAATCGCTGTGATGTCCGTGGGAGTCATGGGAGTCATGGGAGTGAGTTGCCGCCAATTCTCCTTTTTTCATGGCTCCAGGGCCATAATTCGGCACTGGTTCTTCTGACTCTAACTCTAGGACGATTGTCGCTGCCTTCTTCAGCTTTTGCTTGATTTTGTCGTCAGTTCCGCGGAATTTGCCTTCAAATGTCATGAAATACATTCTGAACATGTAGAAAGCAGTAATACCGGCAGTTAACCAACCAACCAACCAGAGTAATGGGTTAGCTTGAAAAGCTTGTCCCAAAATTTCATCTTTTGACCAGAAACCAGCGAAGGGGGGGATACCAGAAATTGCCAAGCAACCAATCAAAAAGGTAGTTGCCGTCACTGGCATATACTTCCGCAGTCCGCCCATCAGGCGCATATCCTGGGCTAAGGCGGGGTCGTGACCGACGACACCTTCCATACCGTGAATTACGGAACCCGAACCCAAGAACAGCATCGCCTTAAAATAGGCGTGGGTCATCAGGTGGAATAATCCAGCACTGTAGGAACCCACTCCCATTGCCATCACCATGTAACCGAGTTGGGAAATGGTGGAATAAGCCAAGCCTTTTTTGATGTCGTTTTGGGTAATGGCGATAGTTGCCCCCAAAAACGCCGTAAATGCCCCAGTAAAGGCAATGACTGTCATTGCTGCTGGGACATGTTCAAATACTGGGTACATCCTGGCTATTAGGAAAACACCAGCTGCCACCATTGTTGCTGCGTGAATCAAAGCAGAAATGGGGGTGGGGCCTTCCATTGCATCTGGTAGCCAGACATGGAGAGGAAATTGGGCGGATTTTGCCACCGGGCCGAGGAAAACTAAAATCGCAAACAGGACAGCGAGAAAATTGCTGATAGAACCTGTTTCTACGAGTTGGGCGAGGCGATCGCCCATAATGTTAAAATCAAAGCTTCCCGTTGCCCAGAACAGCCCTAAAATCCCCAACAAAAGACCAAAGTCGCCCACGCGGTTGGTTACAAATGCTTTTTGTGCGGCATCTGCGGCTGACTTGCGATCGTACCAAAAACCGACCAGCAAGTAGGAACACATCCCGACAAGTTCCCAGAATATATAAATCTGTACTAGGTTGGGGCTAAGCACCAGACCTAACATTGAAGAGCCAAATAAACTGAGATAAGCATAAAACCGCACGTAACCGGGATCGTGAGCCATGTAGCCATCAGTATAAACCATGACTAAGAAAGCTACTGTTGTCACAATCACCAGCATTAGGGCTGTCAGGTGGTCAACAGTGTAGCCCATGCTCAGGTGGAAATTGCCTGCCGCAGCCCACTCCAAGTTATGGGTGTAAGCCGGATGTCCTTGAACTTGACTCCACAACAAAGCAAACGACAGCGCCATAGCGGCTCCCATTAGGGAGATAATGACTACAGCGTTCAACTGCCGCAGGCTATTTGTCACCTGATTCAACGAGATTAACCCTAGACCGACCAGCATTGCCCCAAAAAGAGGTAATACCGGAATCAGCCAGGCATACTGATAGATTACTTCCATCACTGACGCCTACTTTTAGAATTCTTGACTAGCGTGTCGGAACTGTTAACAATTGTGACACACACCCTTTAGGATAAAATAACCCACCCAAAGCTGATTGGGTGGGGTATTAAGCATGGTTTTAGATTTGGGCAATGGGCAATGGGCATTGGGCATTGGGCATTGGGCATTGGACAAAACCCTTTGGGTAGGGAAAAGGGGAAAGGGGAAAGGGAAAAGGAGGGATCTTGCCTTTGCCCTTTGCCCTTTCCCCCTTACCCCTTACCCCTTACCCTTTGCCCCATGCCCCATACCCCATTCACATCAAGCTGACCAATACTCCAAGTCAGCCGTTTTAGAACCCTTGTAGATTTTAGGGTAGCTGCTGTACCTGGCTTGGATATCTTCTAACGCTAGACGTAAATCTTCTCTGCCCCGAAAACCTTCTAGGCGATGTCGAATGTTGCCATTTTCAATCAAAAGCAAAGTTGGCAGTGACTTGAGTCTATAAGTTGTAGACAATTTAAAATTCTGATCGGCGTTAACCACCACTAATTTTATTTCCTCCCCGCATTGGGCTTGAAATTGTAATAAAAGTGGGTGGATAATTCGACACAACCCGCACCAAGGGGCTTCAAAATTCACTAAAACAGGAATTGGAGATTCTAAAACTTCTTGAGTAAATGTCCGCTCACTAACCGACAACACCATGACGCCTCTTGGATTATAAGGTTTTTATCTCAAACTAGCTATTTGCAATGAATTCAGTAGTGCTGGATTTTTAGTCCTGAGGAGCCACTGCGGTCATTTGGTCTCCAAATGCGGAGCCAGTGGCGTTGCTGAATGGGACTCCATAACTAAATTGTTTTTGTTTACGATTCAAGTGGGGGCTGGGACTATTTGCCAAGCAATGAATAATTATGTATTTTTTGACACAGTATTTAATATTCATTGCTTGGTGGAGGTTCGGTGAAGGATTTTCAAGCCAGTAAATTGCTTTAGCAAAGTACGCTGTAGCCATCGCTGCTTTGAGGGCACAAATCCTAAGACACACAGTGATTTGGATATAACTTAGCGGATTTATGTGTTTGCGATTAAAAAGCTAGCACAACTTTTAAGGTGGCTTTTTGGATATTCAATTTTGATTGCCTTTACTGTTTGGGAATTGAGACTCAATGGCCCATTTACTCCCCAGATTGGCAACCGACCAACACCTACCGATATCAAATTTCAAGTTGACTGAATGTACCCCCACTGATAAATGTTTGAATTTATCCTACATTGATTCGGGGGCAATTGATAAGCTGAAATTTTCATCGACTTGGAATTTTATGTTGACAGTGGGGATCGATTAAAACCCCCATTTTATCGTACCAGTTGCTTCCAGTAATAGAGGGTGTGACCACCACAATAAAACCACAAAAATCGCAACTCCTAAATAAGCGGGGCGGAGAAATTCCTGCCATTTGATAGATTGACGGCCGTCAAGAATTGCTTTAAAGGGAATAATTGAAGTCCGTTGTTTAACGATTTCAAAAGCTGACCCATAGCGCAAGCCCAAACGGCGATCGCCATGCCAAACCCCAAACAGGTGATGCAATATCAAGCCAATGGAGGTTACAAGGGTAAAGGTAGTACCGAGCCATAGAGTGTGGGCGACACACCAAATGATTTGTCCTACCATCTGGGGGTGACGAGTAACCCGAATAATTCCTGTTTCGTAGAGATGGACTTCAGGCTTTTTAATGGCTGCAATTTCTAGTAGATTGAAGGTAGCAGGATACAAAAACAAAAACGAGATTGCTGACAGCAGCCAAACAATTTCTCGAACTCCTGGCACACCCTGTACCTGCCAAAGTTGCAAACCATCATAGCGATGCCGAAAAAAGTAAATAATTAAGATCGTAGCCAATGGTAGGCTGACTAATGCAAAAAGAATACGATAAAGCCTCGGCCCAATGTATTTTTCTGCCCAAGGGCGCAAAGCAGCGCCTCCACTGTGAGCGATCGCAAAAACTATTTCTAACCCCAGTATGACAAAATGACTGGGTGTCAACCAAGAAATCGGCATCATAATACACGGGTGAAGTAATTTAAAGAAAACTGAATTCAGTACAACCAATACCACAAAGTATTCAAAAGGGGACTTTAGTCAACATGTTGTGCTACTGTCTTTTTCGAGTCCAGCCGTCAAGTTTAAGATGCAATAAATCGCACCCAGCCAATTGCTGGCAAAGGTGATTTGTTGCCTACATCCGCTCCTTTCAAAGTTTGTGGGTTGAGCCTTATGTCTGACCTTCCTTTCACTTTAGATCAGTTACGTATTCTCAAAGCGATCGCTGTAGAAGGGAGCTTCAAGCGCGCTGCTGATAGTCTCTATGTCTCCCAACCTGCCGTCAGTTTGCAAGTGCAAAATCTCGAACGGCAGTTAGATGTGCCTTTATTCGACCGTGGAGGACGACGCGCACAGTTAACGGAAGCTGGGCATTTACTCTTAAGCTACGGCGAAAAAATCCTCAGTCTGTGTCAGGAAACCTGCCGCGCCATTGAGGATTTGCAAAATCTCCAAGGCGGTACTTTAATTGTCGGTGCTTCTCAAACCACTGGCACTTACCTTTTGCCCAGAATGATTGGCATGTTCCGTCAAAGATATCCAGATGTGGCAGTGCAATTGCACGTCCACTCTACCCGACGGACTGCTTGGAGTGTCGCTAACGGACAAGTAGATCTCGCCATCATCGGTGGTGAGATTCCCGGCGAACTAGCAGAATCTTTGGAAGTTATTCCTTACGCTGAAGATGAACTAGCGCTGATTCTACCGGTTTTTCATCCCCTAGCCAAACTTGAAAAAATCCAAAAAGAAGACTTATATAAATTACAATTCATCGCTTTAGATTCCCAATCGACAATCCGCAAAGTAATTGACCAAGTATTAGCACGGTGTGAAATTGATACCAGGCGTTTTAAAGTGGAAATGGAACTCAATTCCATTGAAGCCATTAAAAACGCTGTGCAATCTGGTTTGGGAGCTGCCTTTGTCTCCACTAGCGCCATCGCTAAGGAACTGCAAATGGGTGTTCTCCACTGTGCCAACATTGAAAACGTCGTTGTTAAACGAACGTTATGGCTGATTTTTAATCCCAACCGCTATCGATCTAAAGCGGCAGAAGCTTTTAGTCAAGAAATTCTGCCCCAGTTCGCTAACCCTGGATGGAACCAAGATGTGTTAACATTGGCACAAAAAAACATAGTTCTAACTACATTGGATATAGCAACGCCCACCTCCCTCGGCGAAGACTAAAATCTGGTCATTAGTCCTTACCCTTACCTACAGGACGCTTGTCTGCAACACGCTGTACGAAGGCGTAGCTTGCTTCGACCCAAGAGTACGAAAAGCCGCCCTTCCAGCGTCTATGTCATTTGTCCTTTGTTTTTTATCAATGACCAAATAATTCGTAATACTTGCCTTTGGCGAGAAGCAAGCTACGTAATTCGTAATCATTACCCCAAGTGCTGTAGACAAGCTAGGGATTTGACATAAAGAAAAATTTTTCCTGTTCTTGATAAAGAAATTTAGTTTCTCTGTAAGCTCAACTAGTTACGAATTACGTTAGCGTAGCCCATTCTCAATTACGAATTATTTTGACTAATGACTAATCACGAAAATGGAAGTTTACTGTACTCGCCCACGTTGTCCGCGCCCACAAAACTATTTTGCCGATTTAGATGATGTTACAACGCTGAAAACAACGCAGCAAAAGTACTGTATTAGTTGTGGTATGCCACTTTTGCTTGATGGTCGATATGTGACCATTAAGTTGTTGGGTAGGGGTGGATTTGGAGCAGCATTTTTGGCACGCGATCGCCGAATTCCCGGAATGCGTCAATGCGTTGTCAAGCAGTTTCAACCAGCGGGAAATTTAACCCCAACTCAACTGCAACAAGCACAACTGATGTTTGAGAGAGAGGCAGAAGTTTTAGCCGAAATAGGCAACGAACACGAGCAAATTCCTGATTTATTTGCCTTTTTTCCAGTGATTGTTAATAGCTTGCAACCAGGAGAGCAAGACCAATTTTTTTACTTAGTCCAAGAATATATTGACGGGCAAAACTTAGAAGAAGAATTAGCTCAACAAGGTCAATTTTCTGAACAACAGGTGTTAGAAGTATTGCAAGAAATCCTGAAGATACTCAAATTTGTTCATGAGAGAGGCATTATCCACAGAGACATCAAACCTTCTAATATTATGCGTCGTCGTGATGGCAAACTCTTTCTACTAGATTTTGGGGCGGTCAAGCAAGTAGCAAATGTAGCATCAGGCGCGCCCTCTTCCACAGGAATTTATTCTCTGGGGTTTGCACCACCAGAACAAATGACTGGGGGTCAAGTATTTCCATCTACGGATTTATACGCTTTGGCTGTGACTATAATTACTTTGTTGACAGACCGAGAAGCAACTCAACTTTTTGATGCCTATACTAACCAATGGAAATGGCGATCGCAAGTGAATGTCAGCCCTCACCTTGCTAATGTTTTAGATAACATGCTTCTACCTGCTGCCAATCAACGGTTCCAATCAGCCCAACAAGTCCTAGATGCCTTAAAATCAACAGCTTTAGCGGCGACACAAATTAATTCACCTTCTGTAACACTTCCACCCCAATCACCTCAAAGTTCTAGTCCTTCCAAACCCCATACTCCAGTCACTCAACCGACGTTTTCAACATTGGAATTACTGACTGGGGCAGCTTTTAGTGGATTTGAAGGTGCATTGATAGCCATCGCCCTCTTCAGTTTAGTAAAATCACCAGAAATAACATTAATTGTTGCATCCATCATTTTGGGGTTACTGATATTTGCCCAAACCAGGCGATGGATTGAAAAGTTTGATTTATTAATTATTCCCGCAATTACTTTTGCGATTATTTTTTTTCTCCCCTTTTTACAAGGTGGTCTTGATATACAGTCAGTCATTATTTTAGCAGTTGCAGCTAGTTTAGTCGCCATCTCTCTAACAGCCGTATTTCGACTGATTTATAAGTTACTATCTCTCATTCTTTAAAAACTCTTGGTGCTAAACCTAACTTATGTCTCAGAAAAATGAAACGCTAACTCTTTTTTTAGCCGCTATTATCACTATCGGCTTAATTTTTGGTGGCTTATGGTTTTTTATGGAACGGTGGGCGCAATTAAATAAACTGAACACTAATCAATCCGTAAATAACAATTCCAAAGATGTTATTCCTGTTCCCAATTCTCCAGAAACTAGTAATCGTAAATGTGAAGTATCCAACCTACCACAGGGGACATTCAACTACGGTGGAAGTACAACCTGGGCACCTATTCGTAAAGACGTAGACTCGGTATTGCAAAGCCTGTGTCCTGAATTTCGTTTGCGTTACACTCAACCGATTAATGAAAAACCAGGTTCTGGTACTGGAATTAAGATGTTAATAGCTAATCAATTAGCTTTTTCCCAATCTTCTCGACCAGTGAAAGCCGAAGAAAATACAGAAGCTCAACAAAAAGGATTTAGTTTAAAAGAAATTCCAGTGGCCATTGATGGAATTGCCATCGCCGTAAATCACAATCTGAATATTCCTGGTTTAACTGTTACTCAATTAAAAGAAATTTACACAGGTAAAATTACTAACTGGCAACAAATCGGCGGCCCTAATTTACCAATTACAGTTTATTCTCGTAGCAAAGAAGCCGGCGGTACAGTTGAATTTTTTGTCGAAAATGTTCTTAATAAAGAAGAATTTAGTCTCAAGATTAATTATATTGACACCACCACTGAAGCGCTGCGAAAATTAGCAATCACCCCTGGTGGTATCTATTATGGTTCTGCTCCAGAAATTGTACCCCAGTGTATGATTAAATCCCTATCAATCGGACGTACAAATGATAAATTTGTGGCTCCCTATCAACAACCTTTTATTCCTGTATCTGAGTGTCCTAATAAACGCAATAAATTAAATAGTCAGGCATTTTTGAGTGGTGAATATCCCATTACTCGCAATTTATTTGTCATCGTTAAACAAAATAATCAAACAGATCAACAAGCCGGGGAAGGTTATGCCAACTGGCTGCTGACATCTCAAGGTCAACAACTCATTGAAAAAGCTGGATTTGTCAGAATAAAATAATCCTTCTCAGAATTCACAAGTCAGTTTTTCCTAATTTATTCAATTACTGAGTACCTCACTTATCTATTGAGAAACCTCAGTCTAACTCTGTCTTGAAAAGTTCTGTTCCAAGGAAGCCTTGACTCAGATTTTTCGCTGCGCTTGACTCCGCACCACTTTGCGTTGAAAAACAAAAATTTCTCTACCTCACTCTAACTATAGATACTCAAAAAACAAAATACATATAGCACACTTAATTCTATAATTATTCTGGATTCTAAATTTTGACTCCTGAATTATTCAACAAATCAAATAATAAACATTTTTATTTCATTAAAATTTATTCATGTCACAAAAGAATGAAACCGTAGTTTTATCCTTGGCTCTATTGCTGACAGTGGGAATAGTGGCAACTGGTGTTTGGTGGTTTACGAGAAATGGCATTGTTATTAGTAATACCATTAAAGAAAAGTCACCGGAACCAAAAACAAATGTATCTTTAGCAGACCGCATTAGTTTTGGCGAAAAAACTTTGACTCCTGGGGAAATTACTCCAGCCAAGAAAGAGGGAATACAAGCATTTGCCAGTAAAAATTACTATCAAGCGATCGCTAGTTTAGAAGCATCTCTAAAAGCCAGACCCAACGACCCAGAAGCACTGATATATCTGAATAATGCCCGCATTGGTACTTCCCAAAGCTATACCATTTTTGCTTCCGTCCCAATGGGCACGGATCCCAACACTTCCCAAGAAATTTTGCGTGGCATTGCACAAGCTCAAAATTTTATTAATGCCTCTGGTGGAATTAAGAAAGTGCCATTAAAAGTAGGGATAGCTAACGATGATAATAATCCAGAAATTTCTCAAAAAATAGCTGCCAACTTAGTTAACAATCCTCAAGTATTGGGTGTAGTCGGGCCCAATGCCAGTGACACCACCTTAGCAGCAGGCACAGTTTATAATTCTGGACAACTGGTAGCCATTTCTCCTACTAGTACTTCTGTGAAAATTTCTAACTTTAGCCGCTACGTTTTTCGGACAGTTCCCAGCGATTTCATGGCTGCCAGAACATTAGCTAATTACATGGTAAAAACTTTACAGAAAAAGAATGCAGCGGTGTTCTTTAATTCTGAGAGCAACTACAGCCAGTCTTTAAAGTCTGAATTTGTTTCATCTGTTTCCCTAGAAGGCGGACAAATATCAAATGAATTTGACTTATCCCAAGCAGATTTTAGTGCCGCTAAAAGCGTAGAACAAGCTATTAAACAAGGTGCAGAAGTATTGATGTTAGTTCCCAACACTAACACTCAAGATAAAGCCTTGCAAGTCATTCAGGTCAACCAAAAACGCTTAATCCTTCTGGGGGGAGATAATATTTACACCGTCAAAACTTTAGAAATTGGCACAGAACAAGCCGTGGGGATGATAGTAGCAGTTCCTTGGCATATTGCAGGCAATCTGATGTCAGATTTTCCTCAAAAATCCCGGCAGTTATGGGGTGGTGACGTGAGTTGGCGAACTGCCTTAAGTTATGATGCCACAGTAGCTTTGATTGCCGCCATAGAACGCAATCCCACACGTTCTGGAGTCCAACAAGCACTCTTATCCTCTGACTTTTCTGCCACTGGTGCTTCTGGTTCAATTAGATTTTTAGCATCAGGCGATCGCATTGCCCCAGTGCAACTTGTAAAAATTGTTCCTGGCTCCCGTTCTCGTACTGGATATGACTTTGAGCCAGTGAGGTAGAGGAGTATGGGGAGGGGGAGATGGGGGAGACAAGGGAGATGGGGAAAATAAATCCTGATTTTCCAGTCAACAGTCAACAGTCAACATACCCCCCAATTAAACCTTAATTTTGCCAAACAAAGATTCGTATTGTTTTGTTGCTGAAGGAGATAAAGGAAGTAGAAATTCGCTTTTATCCAAAACTGAGCGCAGGTTTAGCCCGTCGTTGGCATCGCTTTGTAATAAACTCCTTAAAGGCTTGTGGATATCAGCAGCGGTAATATTTGTAGAAATTGGCGAATTGCTTTTGGTGAGTAAAGAAATTTGCCTAGCGATGTTTGGTTGCCAACAAAAATCAATCCATCCATCTGATAAATTACTTGTAGTAATACCTACCGGACGTACCCACAAATCTGCCCAAATTGCGGTTCCTGACTGGGGAATAACTGCTGCTAGCTGGGGATAACGACCCAGAATAGGTACTATATCGGTTGACCAACCAACTGCTAGCCAAGTATCACCCATAATCAGAGGTTCTAAGTAATTAATAGAACTGTAGAACTTCACCTGTTGGTTTAATGTCTGTAATTCTTTTTCCAAGTCTGGTACTTGGTCGAGATTTTCTGTATTGTAAGATTTTCCTAGTTTCTTTAAAGTCAAACCAATAACTTCTCGTGGTTGATTAAGTAGGGAAATACGCCCTTTCAACCCTTCTCGCCACAAATCACTCCAATCTGTGGGCGTCCATCCTAATTCTCGTAACTTGTCACGATTGTAAACAATCACCGTACTACCCCAGCGATAAGGCGCACCCCAAACCTTTCCTTGAGCATCTGGGTTACCTTGGTCGTTGCGCGTTACCAGTTTTTTCCATTTTTCATCTAAATTAGACCACTGTTTTAGTTGATTTCCTTGTAACTGTTGCAGTGGTTGGATCAATTTCTGCTCAATAGCTGCTTTTAGCCAATAATCTCCCAATGTTACTAAGTCAGCTGGAGGAGTTTTTTTTGCTTGTCCAAAGGGTACAAAACGCTTCCATCCCTGCTCCTCAGTGGTTGTTGGTTTTTGCTGCCAATTTTGTAATTGCTGAAATAAATCCTGTATCTGCTCCACAGGAGTGAACTTCAGTTCCACCTGCTGCTGCAAACCTTTGTGAAATTCATTAACTACCTGGCTTGGTATGGAACCTTTTAATAACTCTACTTTTAATTGAGTTTGTTTGTTTCCACTACAGCCAAAAAGCAGTTGTGAAATTGTCAGCGTACTTGTACCTAGTAAAAAAGACCGTCGATCCATTGATTTTGGACTTGAGATTTTTAATTATACCTACATTTAGCAGAGATTCACAGAGACTGAGTGTCTCACAAGTAAAGTTCTAAAATTTTTAGGATTTTTTGTTGGTAATATCGATAATTTTGAACATTTGACTCAAATTGCCTAGCTTTTATGCAAATCACTACCTCCAGTTTAATCTTTCTCAATAATTTTCCTGAGTTGTACCTATGCTAAATCTTTACTTAATATTTAGAAGTAATGATTTAAATGTCACATTGCCACAAAAAATATGAATACTTAAATAATCCATAAGTATAGTTAAGATTATCAGTAAATTGAATAACATAGAAGATAATGTGCCGATGAGGGTATTGAATGGAGCCACTACAAAAGCAAATCCTGATTCTGAGCCAAAAACTGGATGCCCTCTGCCAAGTAATTGAGCAGCTTGACATTAAAGTAGCTCAAGCTTTTTCAGAGTGTTCCTTAGCGAATACACAAGCAAGGAACAATTATCAGGAAAATAGTGCTGCTGGAGGGAACCAATTAAAAGGACGTATCAGTTCAAATTCGGAAATGGAACACAAGGATGTATTAACAGATGGCATTTATATAGACATGCATCGTCAGGGTGGAGACAATAACTTAACACCAGAAATTCAAATACAACGACTGACAGCGCAATTAACAGCAGCATACAATCGCATTGCTGCCTTGGAAGAACAATTACTTAGAGAAAGAATTCATTAAAACACAAGTCAGAATTGACAATTCAACAATGCTTGAATTGGGGAGGCTAAACTCACCAGTTGTACTCCCAAAAATAAGTAAGCTAAATTCATCAGTCGTAATTTAATTTCTTTTCTGACTATTGCTAATTTAGCCAATATTGATGAGTTCAAATACAAACCGGGGCTTTATAAGTTTCCGGTTTTGTTATTAGTAATTCACCAAGCTCAACCGCTCAAGTTGGGCTTCAATGGCCGTTAAAAGTTGGTGTTGCTGCCAATCTTGGCTTAAATGAGCAGCTATGCAAGCTGCTCCAGCACCCATACCTTCTTTGACAAAGCCCTGCTCATAAGCTCTCAATTGGGGATAACGAGAATCACTAAAGTTAAGAACAGTTGCTAATAGGGGAGGAGTTGCTGCAATCTCCGTGAAACTGCCTTTACTTAAACTTAGAGCTAAGTCAACAGTAGCGCCAGTAGAATCTTCAGCCACCCAACGGGTTGTACCCACAACTACTTCCTCTGGTTGCCATGATAAAGCGTAAGCTTGAGCGATCGCACTCATGAGCGCATAAACCGCTAACATTTGCGTCCCTCCACCCAGCAGCACACCACAGCTACGACTAGCAGCTATGGCCATTCCAGCCACCACCACTTGCATAGGATCGCCAACAGCAGCGACGAGTTTTAGAGGATCGAATAGAGACGCGGGGACGGAAAGACGCGGGGACGCGGGGAAAGTTTTCTCCGTGTCTCCGTGTCTCCGTGTCTCCGCGTCTCCATGTCTCCGTGTCTCCGTGTCTCCGCGTCTCCATGTCTTCGTGTCTCCGCGTCTCCGTGTCTCCACGTCTCCCCCTCCCCTCATTCTCTCCAATCCAGCTTGCACTAGTGCCCCCTTTTGGGCGTGGTTACAAATAGGATGGCTACTGTTAACTTTACCGGCGGCTTCTATGTCTAAACCAGTTAAAATTGCCTGAGCAGTTGTAGTGCCTCCAACGACACACTCACCAATAATCAAATATCCTTGTTGGATATTGCTCGCAAGGCGTTCTCCCCAAAATAATCCTTGTTCGAGCAAGTTATGTACCGTTGTGATTTCCATTGCATTACCTCCACTTAAACACCTGGCAGGAGTGCCGCCCAAATCAATTACTGGCACAGCAGGAGCTTGGGGTAAGCCAGCATTAAACAAATGCACTGGTATTTTTAGTGACTCAAAGACAGCACGAGAAATCAACACAGGTGAAGCCCCAGCGGCCAATGGTGGTAAAGGATATTGCGGTTTATGTCCCGCGCCGTAGTACAAAAATTCCGCATCGGCATAAGCAGTATATTTTCGATCCTCTGGAGTGCGGCCTGCTGCTGAAATCCCTGGAATCAAACCAGTTTCAGTAAATCCTAAAACACAGGCAAACACAGGCAGACAACCACAATACCGTCGCAGCCATTCTTCACCCTGTTCTTTTTGAGTATAAATACGAATTTGGGAATTGGGCATGGGGCATGGGGAGATGGGGAGATGGGGAGATGGGGAGATGGGGAGGTGGGGGTAGGAGAGAATAGTAACTCCCTAGTCCCCAGTCCCCAGTCAACAGTCAACAGTCAACAGTCAACATTCCTAATACCTATCCTTCATAATCCATCAGGACTTGCACCCAGTGTGGTGGGCGGGGAATGGGGTTACCCAGGCGATCGAAAAGTAGCCATGCTGCTAGGTGTACTACAAAAAGGTAAATAAAGTTGTTGAGGATAATCAAAGCGATGGCACCTATTTGAATCAAAAATACACTGGGAGTTGCTAATAAACTCAGCTTCAGAAATACCCATTCGATAAACCCACTCACCTGGGTAATCACATAAATCCAAAGATCTTCACCTGATAACACAGACAATAGCCACAAGCGAAAAAAGACTCCTAAAGTACCCAACAGCGTACCCAAGGTGATGGAAACCAGCCACGGCACACGACGACGATACCATGTTGCACCTAAAAGCACGCCCATAAAGCCGTAGGGCATGACAAATAGTAAACTCCGGGCTGGGCCCATGAGTACCGTTAGCAATAATCCAGAAGTGATTGCTGCCATCCATGCTGCTCGTTTGTCCCAACGAAGATAAACTAAAGCGATCGGTACTGGAAAAAATATCCGCAAAACTGGGCCTAAAGGAAAATAAAAATTAATAAACCAAATGAGGCTAGCAGTACTGGCTAAAAAAGCTGTTTCCACCATCCTCAAGGGCGTATCAGCCTTGAGTTGAGGACGGGTTAACTCTTGTTTGTCTGCCCAATGATTGATAGGAGTTTGCGATTCTGATGATGGATCTTCCTCTGGCTCATCTGGCAGAGAATTTAAAATGCTCATATTTTGACAAGTTGTTAAACTATCATTCTTTCTAAGGCTGACATATCAGGAATGCAGATAATGTCTTGATCCCGTTTAATCAAGCCTCTTCTTTCCAGCCTTGTCAATACTCGCGTTACTGTTTCCCGCGCCAATCCGCTTAAACTACTTAATTCGCGATGAGGCAAATTCGGGATTTCGGTTCCTGTTTGCCCTTTTTTGCCTTGTCCCTCTGCCAAAAACAGCAATGTATCTGCCACCCGTGACTGACTATGAGATTCCCGCAAGCGTAATCGCCGATTTACTTGCTGTAAACGCTCTGCCATTAGTTTTGCTAATCTTAGTCCTGCCAAGGGTTCTATTTTCAGCAAATTGCTAAAATCTGACGCTGGTATACTGCCAATTACCGTTGGGGTAAGGGTAATCACATCAGTAGTTCGGCGTTTTTCACTGAGAACCGCCATTTCACCAAACAATTCCTCTTTGCCAAGAATGTTCAGTGTTACCTCTTTTCCTTCTAAATTATAAGTACGAATTTTTACCCATCCTTCTCTGATAAAATACACAGCACCACCCCAGTCATTTTCTAGTACGATCACTTGATTAGCTGGATGAGTGCGGGTTACAAGATGGGTAAGGGCTGTTTCAACAACAACATCTGGCAAACCCTGAAAAAATGAGGGCACATATCGGTCTTCCATTAGGACATTTTTATTCAAGCTGCTATATACACACGACATAAAAAAGTATTTTTTTAGCCTAAGCCATAAAAGCACAGCCACCTTTTAACAATAAAAATAACCTATACTTCGCAAGAAAGTGAAAAGAGGGATTTTTAAGCAATTTTTACCTATGGGGTTAAATAGGGCAAAAATTTTGCAAAAACTAGTTTCTAAGCTGCTGAAGTATGATTTTGGGGCTAACTGTAGTGCAAAGTTGATTGGGGAACTGCAAAAAATAAATTATTCTGTTTTCGGCGTTAACCGTTGACTGTTGACTGTGAACTGTCAACGGTCAACGGTGAACAGCTAACAATAGCAATGATATTTTTTACTCGGAAGTCCCTTACTCTTGATTACTTAAAAATATAGGTAAACAACATAGATCCTACTCAAGCTAGTGGAGTACCTGCACTGACCTTACGGTACAGTCTTGGTTTCCGGCCTCATACGCCATTGCCTGATTCAATCGATGTTTGATTTAATCTCATACAGCGTCTGGAGGTCTTTGGATTTTTATCTCCTCAAGGGAGAACACAGGCACATCCGCCCATTTTCCATAGGCAGTTTCATAGTTTTATGTATAACATCTCTTGGATTTACTGCAATGGCATAACAGGTAAATGTTTTTCCATATCTAGCCATGTGTCTGCGGCAATTATGACTAGTTTGAAATTAGCTTTTTGATTCCACGCAGTCTGGTAGGTCAACGACCATGTGTATTATATCAGACCATATCAACGCTTCTAGGGACTTCCAAGTAAAAAAATATTCCACAGAAGACTGTTAACTGTTGACCGTTGACGGTTGACCGTTGACAGTCAGCAGTCAAGGCTTCGACTCCGCTCAGCCTTGACCCTCAGCGAAGTCGAAGGGTCAACAGTGAACAGTCAACGCATTAACTGGAACAATTTATTTTTTGGAGTTCCCCCAGAGATTTGTTTGTGTCAACAGTGACTGTTATTGCTGTGGTGTGAGCCTTCTTGCTGTTAAAGGTAAATTATTGCTCAGATATTTTAGTGGTTTTGAGCAATCAAGCTAAGCTTGTTAAACAAACACTGACTGAAGATTGCCACTCCTGCCTGTAATCCATAACATAATGACAGTCACAAGTCAAAGTGGCAGATGTTGTCACTCAAAACTTTAATGACTGTAAAGTAACTCTCACATTAATTGACATATTGTTGTAGCTAAGGTAATCAAAAGTGACTTCCAGTGCAGATGAAATTCAAAAGCTGATTGCAGACATTGACAACTTACTTGCCAGTGGTGGTAAGCGCCTGTCTCGATTTTTACCTAATCAGGGACAAGAACCCAAAGAGGTTTTAGAACGAATTCGGGACTTCTTGCTGAGGCTAAGAGAAAAAGAAGCATTAGAGGGTGGTGTTGAAAATCAATTTCCCAGGGAACCGCGTTCGCCCTTGGCGTTGGCGGAGCCATCGCCTTTGTTAACAAAATTTATCGAACCAGACCATAAGCAGCTTTTACTACCACCATCTCAAGTTAATCAAGAATACAGTGCTGTTCAGACTGGAGAATTCAAAACTGAATTTTCCGCATTGATGCAGCCATTACGAGCCGAATTAGAAAGACTATTGCAAGAACGAGCTACTCTCATTCAAGAAATTCGGCACTTAGAACAAAAGCGATTGCAAAACTATTCTCTAGCACAGCAGTTGACCAACCAAGAACAGATGATTACCGAGTTTTTACAGGTACTCATGAGTCGGCTTGTGCCAAATCTAACGCCATTACTAGCACAAACTTTAGCTAATTCCACCACTTCTTCCGCAGGAATCCATGACCCAAACTCAGAACCAGTATCTTTTACTAGCCAAGCTTTTTTAGAATCCCCAGAGCGTGTAGAGCGGTTAACAAGACTGGCTCAGGAGTTAGATCGACGCCTGTTATCACTAGATGGAACTGTAAATGTTGTCTTTGACGCACTACAACGCAACATTAATACCTATTACGAGTCCTTATCCCAAGCACTAGCAAGAATGCATAGCAAGGGAATCCAAGGCGAACAGTTGATGGCCAGCTTTCTCAACAATTTGACGGAGTATTTGCAGCAACAGTCCCCTAGTTCAGAGTCATCTTTTTTGGGAATAGAAGCTGAGACACCACCTGCATCACCTACTTTGCCAGCTGATATCGATGCTGAATTTCCACTGCCACTTTTGGAATTGATACAGCCGGAAACTTCATCAATTAATCCTGAGCTACAGACTACTACCCTCACAGAAGATTTAGATGCAGTCCTGTTGCAACTTGGCTTAGACTCATCTCAATCTTTTGAAAGTCCAGCTGAATTACCAGAAGAAATTTCTAACTCAATTACTGATGAAGTAGACCAACTTTATGCGAGTTTGTTTACTACCATTAATGATTCGCCAACTGTAGACTCTGAAAATGCGATATTTGATACACCAGTTGCAGAGCCAGACCCGGATTTTTTCCATTTGACCAACCCTCCGGCTACTGTAGAAACCACAGATTCAAGGGAAGAATTATTTTTTGCAGAGGATACCAACCCAGCGCCACTGGAAGTTGCTTCAGCAGAAAGTTTGCCGATGGAACTCAGTACTCAACCAGAAGTTGACGATACAATTAACACTTTAACTGACTTATTACCTGAGGTAAGTGCCGAAGAGCAACTTCCGGAACCACCATTGCCTGTAATTAATGCTACAACTACAGCAGCAATTACTCCCCAAATACCAGACATTGAGTTAGCCAAACCAAGGGAAGTTATTGTCACAGAGACTACAAGCGATGGACAAGAACCTGCTTTAGAGAACTATATTCCAGCTTCGCCACAAGAAAACCTACTTTCTCTAGAGTCAAATCAAGTTCCAGCAATCCCTGATATTTCCTTAAATGAAGAACAGTTGCAACTATTAGATCTAGATTTAGCTAATTTCCATCGCCAGCTAAATTCTGATTTGGAATCGGCTACAAATTTAGAAAATTCTCAGGAATCTGTTGCTGAAATCCAAGCAACAATCCCCACGATTTTGCCTGAGGGACAACCAGAAAATTTGGAAAAATTCACAAATAGTTTCCTAGTTACTGGAGTAGAAGCTAACTTAGATTTAGACACAAAAACTGAAAAAAAAAAGCAAGAGACAAATTCTATTTCAGAAAGCTCTTTACCTGCAAATTCGTCAATCAACAACACAGAAGTTTCAACCAATGTTCTCCAATCAGTTTGGTATTTAGGAATTGATTTGGGTACAACAGGAATTTCCGCAGCTTTATTAAATAGTTCATCTTTGGTTGTACATCCTATCTACTGGTCAGCAGAAAATTCACAGGGAACAACTTCTTTTCAACAATCCTTTCGTTTACCAACAGAAGTGTATTTGCCCACAGCCTCCGTACCCCAGGGTGAAAATGACAGTATTGAAGCACACGAACAAACAGCACCCGCGGCTGTTGCCCAAGATAAGAATCCTACACCTCCAAGATCGGATTCAACAAATAATCTTTACTCAGCACAACTCAAACCTTATTTACAAGTAGCCATTGCGTACAAAAGCGAACGGCAAAAATGGGAACCTGTTTTACAATTAAATGAATTTTCGGCAGGGCCATTAATTTGGGTTGTACGATCGCTCTCAAAGCTACTGTTAACTCTCAAGTGCGATCGAGGCAGTACCACCCCTGGTTTAATAGCTGCTGCTGTGGGAATTAAAGAACAAGATTTTTCTCAAATTATTAATCATATTGCTGGTGTTATTTGCACTTGTCCATCTAGTTGGTCAGAACAATATCGTTTCAATGTTAGAGAAGCTGTACTCACTAGTAAACTTGTCCAAAATCCCCAGCAAGTCTTTTTTGTTGAAGAAGCGATCGCCAGTTTACTGCCAGAACTAGATGCTGCTAATGGCCAGCAAATAAAATTAAAATTAAATCCAGATGCAGATTCTCTGCCGGCAAAAACCAGCGAAAATTCTCTTTTGGGCAACACCCTTGTCATTAATATCGGGGCAGCTGCCACAGAAATGTTATTAGTGGATGTACCAGAAACCCTGACACAACTGACATACAATGATTTCATGCTCCACAGTTTTGCTTATGCTGGCAAGGGAATTGAACAAGACATTATTTGTCAGCTGCTTTTGCCCCCAAAATCTCGGCAACCACGTTTAGCAACCCCAAACGAAAGTAAAACTGCTACCACTAATCCCTGGCAATGGCAACCGTCAATTCCTGGTTTAGACCAAATGCAGTGGCAGAGTTTAGGATTAGAAGAATTGCAACTACCCAGAGTCGGGGAACCAGATATTGCTGTTCGCATTCGTCTCCAGCAGCGTCTAGAGAGTTCCTTGCTGGGACAAGCAATATTAGATGCAGCACTGGCTTTGAAGCTGATTTTACAACACCAAGATTCTTTTACCTTGGAATTAGCCGATCAGCGGTGGATTTTACACCGACGAGATTTAGAAAGCCAAGTATTTATCCCCTTTGTCCGCCGCTTGAACCGCGAACTCAACAAATTATTAGTAGCTCGTGGTATTCCCACAGAAGCCATAAATCAAGCTATCCTCACTGGTGGCGTAGCATGTATAGGCACGGTGAACCGTTGGCTACGACAAAAACTCCCCAGCGCGAAAATTATTCAAGATTTGTATCTCGGCGAAAACGGCGCTCCTAATTGCAGTCGAGTCGCCTATGGTTTGGCGATGCTACCTTTGCATCCCCAGGTATTAGATACACCCAGACAACAATACACTGATTATTTTCTATTTACAGAATTGCTACGTTTGCTACCAGAAAGACCTTTATCTTTCGGTGAAGTTATCCAATTATTTGAAGGTCGCGGTATCAACACCCGCAGTTGTCAGCAACGCCTGTTAGCTTTTTTGGAGGGTGAACTACCTTCCGGTTTGATACCTTCAGTCACAGATTCAACTTGGCTCACCCAGAGTTCTCAAGAAAATCCCGACTATCAAGCGATCGCCACTGCACCACTTTTTGAAAAACAAGGCAGTCTCACCTACCGCCCCAATTCTCAACAACTTTTGTCTTTACGCCGCTATCTCAATGCCATCAAAGCTAGCAATCAGCAATCACTGGAGGAACCATATATAGTCAATTTCGCCCTGGAAGTTCGCAGTCATTAGTTATGGGGTATTGGGAGTGTTGACTGATGACTGATGACTGTTGCTTGTTGAGTTACGAGTTCAAAGTTATCTTCTCCACTCCCCATCTAGTTTTCCGCAATTCCCCATTTAAATTGCACCCTTGCCTATTGACGGTCAAACGTCAACATCAAAAGCGGACATAGCATTTTTTTGGAATTTTTACAGTAATATATTATATATTTACAATTATGATAGTTAATTGAAAGATTTTGTAAACTAGAGGTCTTGAGTTTTTTTCTAGTTGTTCTTTTGTGTATATTATTACTCAGTAGTGAAAACAAAAACATTAAAATTCCCATAAAAATTATGTCTATGTCTACACTACTGATGCAAAAATTCATGTTGTAGATAATTTAGCTCTTGTGATTTATTCTTATTCTCTTGATTGCTCGCAACAGCCTTCACATCCCTCAACTGTGAGCCTTGCAAAACGATTAATTGATATTATTGGAGCCATTATCGGGCTGATTATTACCTTTTTGGTGGCGATTCCTGTAGGAATTGTTACTTTAATTTACGATCCAAATCCCATATTTTATTCTCAAATTCGCTGCGGCTTGAATGGAAAGCCCTTCCGGATATGGAAATTCCGTTCTATGGTTATGGATGCCGATAAACTCAAGCATCTAGTTGATAACCAAGCCAAAGGTCACATCTTTAAATCTGTTGACGATCCTCGAATTACTCCGGTGGGCAAATTTTTGCGGCGTACTAGCTTAGACGAATTCCCACAGTTTTGGAATGTTTTGCTAGGGGACATGAGTTTAGTTGGTACTCGTCCACCAACCCTTGATGAAGTCAAGAATTATGACCCACACCACTGGGATAGATTGCGAGTCAAACCAGGGATTACTGGAGAATGGCAAGCTAACGGTCGTTCGAGCATCACAGATTTTGAAACCATCGTCAAGATGGATATAGATTATCAACGTAAGTGGTCTGTAACTTACGACTTGAGTCTAATTATGAAAACAATTTGGGTAGTGTTGAAAAAGACTGGTGCTTATTAAATTGGGCATTGGGCATTGGGCATTGGGCATTGGTTATTCGCCGTGTAAGAGCGTCTCTGACTCTTTGCGTCTTTCTCATCCCTTCACCCCGCTACCAGTTTCCGTGGGTACAATATAACGTTGTACAAATATAAATAGTAACAATACTGGGGCGATCGCAATTACAGAACCAGCTGCTACCAAGCGCCAATCAAGGGAAAATGTACCGGCTAGCTTGGCAACTCCTAGAGGAAGAGTGTATAAATTTTCGTCTTGGATGACAATTAAAGGCCACAAAAAGTCACTCCAAGCACCAATAAATACAAAAATTGCTAAGGTTACTAATGCTGGGCGAATTGCTGGTAGCATCACATACCACCACAAACCCAACTCAGAGCTGCCATCCATACGGGCGGCTTCTTCTATTTCTTTGGGAACGCTCATAAAAGCTTGGCGCAACAAAAAAATCCCAAACGCAGAAGCCAAGCTGGGGAAAATCATCCCTAAATAAGTATTTCTCAAACCCAACTGGACTGTCAAAATGTAAAGAGGAATCATCACAATTTGGAAGGGAATCATAATTGTAGAGACGACGGCGATAAAAATCCAATCTCGCCCCGCAAATGATAACCTTGCCAAGGGATAAGCAGCTAAAGCGCAAAATAGTAAATTTAAACCAACAGTCAGCACTGACACTAAGGTGCTGTTAAATAAATATTGCCCAAAAGGTAAAGATTGCCAAACACGAGAAAAGTTATCCAGTGTAGGCGATGCAGGCAACAACTGTGGCGGGGACTGTAAAATATTTTCGGTAGGTGATTTTAAGGCTGTACTGATTAGCCACAGCAAAGGAAACAGCATCACCAGTGCGATCGCTCCCAATAGCGTATACATTAATAGAGTTTGCGATCGTGATTTTTTCGAGTTCAACATTTGATTAATAACTTCCGAGTTTGATAAATATTAATTTCTGATTAAGATAATTTTTTAATGTCTTATTTATTTGTCTCAATTGGAATTAATAAATGTCTCAATACTCTTACTAAGTAGCTGCCTTTCTTCATAGGTAAAACTTCTATAACATTCATTTAGAGGTAGATTATTGCCTGATGCTAATTTTAAATTAAATCGATAAACTTTACCATCTTCACCATCACTTTCTTCTATTTCTAAACCTACAACTTGATTTACCGGATATTGAATTACTTGAGTATTAAACCATTTGTAATTAGTTATTTTTACAATATTAATTTCTTTATCAAAAGTGTAATTGCTAAATGGGACAACTGCTAGTATCAAAAAAGTAACTATACCAAATAAAATTGCCATACCAAAAGCTGTGAATAACATTTCTATTGTGAAATCTGGAATAAAAAACACATACGATATTAACAATATTGCTATTGTCAAAGGAAATACAGCAATAAATAAACTGAAAGTTCTAAAAAATACAAACCTAATTTGAAATATAAGTTTTGTAGAGGTTTGTTCAAAAATTTCTATATCTGGGCGAACGAAAGGCAAAGAAAATATAATCAACATCAAGCCGAACGCAATCATAGAAAAAATCCAGCCAGCAAATTGAGAAAATACATTTTGTTCCATAAAAAAGAATCTATCGTTTTTTATAATCATAGGTTGGTATGAGTCATTCCAGTAGGGTGCGTTAATCTAGGGCATAACGCACCGTCAACAATTCAAGGTGTTTTGCTTTGCGCGACAACTACATCTCCAATTCCTTCTGAATTCTGTTAGCGTAGCGGGGCGTAGCCCATTCTGACTCCTGAATTCTGCTGTATCATTCTACAATTGGCAATCAAATTACAGTGGTGAATCTCCAACCTCTGCATAAGGTTGTGGTTCCCGTAGGCGTTTGGCAATTTGTTCTCGGCGATATTTTGCAAGTTCGCTATAAAGCTTCTTGCGAGAAAGATTTACACTACCAACAGGTTCATGCTCAAGTAATGTATGCCAAGGGCTAAACAATATACCTTCATCTAAACGTTTACGTTCTTCAAAGTCAAATTTCTGGCTGGGAATGCGGACAGTTGCAACTTTAATAAATGGTGAATCTGCTTCTTGCCATTCTTTAACGTGGTCTTCAATTGGCGTTTTGTCATCATCGACATAAAACTGAATCAGAAAATCAAAAGATACTTCTTGACCTTCTACCGTCAACAGGTTAACTATTGCTTCTCGGAGGTAGTTTTCTGATTCTGGAAGTGTTTGTGGAGGCTGTTCAATCTGTTGAGATTTAACAGATAATTTCACAACGCGATTTCCAAATTTAAACGGAGCCATACTCCAATACTGAATCAAAAGTGGATTGCCTACGTTCTTACTAGTAATTTTTTGTAACAAAGCAAAGGCATAACCAAGTTCTTCTAAACGTTCTGGGCTAAGTTGTCCGCTACCTGCTTTAAAGATATCAGCGTAATCACGAATATCTTTAGTAAAAAAAGTAGGATAATTGTTGAGGATAAAATCTTGAGTTTTTTCCTCATCATCTAGTATTTTTTGCCCCTCTACATTCATCACCTTGATAGCGATACCGCGAACATCAGGTTGGCTATCCGAGCGAAATTTCCCCCGCTTTTCAGGCGCACCACCATTAGAAAAACGAATCCAAGCAGGATAGGTTTGGGGTGTTTTGAACAAACCCACTCTTAGGTCTTCAGGAAGGTTCGGTTCAATAATAAACTCTCCCCAAAGCAGGCCGTGACTTTTGCTATGAATTTGGCGCAAATCTGGGCCTGTTTGTTGTTGAGCTTGCAGGCTAGTTGCTACAATTTCGTCGATTGTGGCTTGTTCGTCAGTGGTAGATGATACTGGATTACTCATGAAAAATATTTTGATGATGTTTCATCATCATCCTCAACCTTTAGTTTTAGGGAGTCAACCCAGTTTCCGTTAAGATATTCTTTAATGGTTTATCCCAAGGTTCGATGGGTAGTTGGGGTAAATAGGCAAAATCAAATACAATTCCGATAGTGGGTTTTGCCAACCACTCTGGCGAACTGAGTAAGCGATCGTAATAACCTCCGCCATAACCCAGGCGATATCCTTGATAATCGCAAGCTACACTGGGGGTGAGAATCAAATCAACTTCCTCAGGATCTAATGTTGGCGCATCAGAATGCGGTTCAGTAATGCCATAAGCGCCACTTTGAAGAGAATCATCAGTCTCCCAAATATGCCAAGACAGGGATTGATTAACGCAGCGAGGAAATCCCCAACGGTATTGAGTATTTGTAAATAATGGACTGAGGTCTGGTTCTTGGCGAAAGCTAAAATAAGCGAGTATTGTTTTTGCTTGATTAAACAAAGTAGAGTTTTGTAAATGAAAGCAAATGCGATCGCTTTTTTCTCTCCACTCCTCAACAGACATTGATTGACGTTTTTTGAGTAAAGTACGCCGTAATTGTGTTTTATTTAGTTGATGATTAACTCTGTCCACATTTAACAACTTACTTGTGAAACAGTAAGTGAGTTATATAGCAAAATACAGTTTAGTACCTAATTTTTGCTCAAAAAATCTCAGGTGGGCACTGCCCACCGTCAGATTATGCAGCGTGTTGGCGATACCACTCAATGGTGTTTTTTAACCCTTGCTCAAAGCTAACACCAGCGGTGAAATTAAAAGCCAGCTTGGCGCGTTCAGTATCTAAACGGCGTCTTGGCTGACCATTTGGCTTATCAGTTTGCCAAACAATCTCACCTTTAAACTCCATTAATTGACTAATCAAAGTTACTAAATCAAGAATGGAAATTTCATCACCCGTACCCAAATTCACTGGTTCTGATTCGTTATAGAATTGGGTGCCCATAACAATTCCCCGCGCTGCATCCACAGAATAGAGAAACTCGCGAGTCGGACTACCATCACCCCAAACAAACAGTTGCTTGTCTCCTTGAACTTGGGCTTCGTGAACCTTACGAATTAACGCCGGAATCACATGAGAACTTCCCGGATCGAAATTATCTTCCGGGCCATACAAATTCACAGGCAGTAGATAAATACCATTAAAGCCATACTGTTGGCGGTAAGCTTGTAGTTGTACTAAAAGCGCTTTTTTAGCAATTCCGTAAGGTGCATTGGTTTCCTCTGGGTAGCCATTCCACAAGTCATCTTCTTTGAATGGCACTGGCGTAAATTTGGGATAGGCGCAGATGGTACCAACACAAACGAATTTTTCGACTCCGCCTTGATATGCAGCGTGAATTAGCTGGCTGCCCATAATCAAGTTATCGTAGAATAACTCTGCGGGTTTTTGTTGATTGAGACCAATGCCACCAACATGAGCTGCTAAATGGATAACGATGTCTTGTTGGTCAACTGCACGCTGGCAATTTTCCCAAACTCGCAGATCGCAATCACGCGATCGCACCACTGTAATCTTGTCATTCTCTGCACCTGCTTGGCGCAGTTGATCTATCACTTGACGACCGAGAAACCCTGACCCACCAGTGACCAGAATGCGTTTATTTTTGAGTTCTAAGGCGGTCATATTTTTATCCTCTGTGGTCTCAATCAGAAGTGCAAAGCGCCAAGTTCTTGACGAAGAGTAGCAACTTCGTGGGGAAATTGCGAACCATTGCCGTTGGGTGAAGTGTAACCCAAGGCTTGTAAGTCTGCTTCTACCATTAAGGCAACTAATTGTTCAAAGGTTACTGATGGTGTCCAGCCTAACTGCTGCCGTGCTTTGCTAGAATCCCCAATTAACAACTCTACCTCCGCAGGACGCAGATAACGTTCGTCAAATTCGACATAATCTTGCCAATTGAGATTGACATAGTTAAATGCCAATTCCAGAAATTCTCGCACTGAGTGAGTTTCCCCTGTGGCAATCACGTAGTCGTCTGGTTGGTCTTGCTGCAACATCAACCACATTGCTTTCACGTAATCTTTGGCATAGCCCCAATCTCGCTTAGCGTCGAGATTTCCCATATAGATCTTTTTCTGTTTTTTGGCTACGATATTGGCTACTGCCATCGTGATTTTACGGGTGACGAAGGTTTCACCACGACGAGGTGATTCGTGGTTAAACAGTATGCCGTTACAAGCAAACAAGTTGTAAGATTCGCGATAGTTCACTGTTTGCCAGTGAGCATATACTTTGGCACAGGCATAGGGACTGCGGGGATAAAATGGTGTGGTTTCGCTTTGGGGGATTGCTTGTACTAATCCGTACATTTCTGAGGAACCCGCTTGGTAAAACCGCACTTGGATTCCGGTACGGTGTTGGTAGTCTCGAATTGCTTCTAATAAACGCAGTGTCCCCATTCCCACTGAATCTACAGTGTATTCAGGTGAATCAAAGCTGACTCTCACATGAGATTGAGCGCCGAGGTTGTAAATTTCTACTGGCTGTACTTCTTCTAAAATGCGTCGCAGTGTTGTTCCATCGGTTAAATCTCCATAGTGCAGGAATAACTGGACTCCTTCTTTGTGTGGGTCTTCGTAAATGTGATCGATGCGGTCTGTGTTGAAGGTAGATGTGCGGCGAATTATCCCATGAACTTCATAGCCTTGTTCTAACAAGTACTCACTCAGATATGAACCATCTTGACCGGTAATACCAGTAATTAAGGCTCGTTTTTTTTGCGTCATGCTCAACTATCCCTTATTTTTTTTGATTAAAATGTTACAAGCGATCTGATACAACCTAGCAGGTAATTGCTGAATTGCCTAATAGTAAACCTACTAGTTCTAACGGATAGTGTAATTTTTAAGTAAATAATTTTACTTAAATTTACTTAATAACAAGTGATGTGAAAAGTTACACTTAATTTCCCAAGTTCAATATTTTCCCTGAATTATTCTGCGGTATGTTACCACTTTTAGGTTGTAAAAATTTTATAAATTATCTGATTTTTATGAAGAGTTAATAAAGTTGCTTGAATTCGATAAGTTTTTGCTATTTAGTCTTCTGAATGCTTTGAAAATAAGATTATTTCATTTGTGTAGCTGTTTATTAACACTGAAAACCAGTGCTTAGGGGCATTGGCTGCCCCCAAAATCAGCCCTAAGTAATTACTCAGTATGCTCCGTTATTTTTAGGTAAAATCACTACATCAACGGTTTTTAAGATGATCCATAAATCGAGCCATAAATTCCTGAATTTTACGTAATGCAGGTCGATTTGGACTCGTCGGGGGTAGGGAATGTCATTACGTCCAGAAACCTGCCACAAACCAGTAATTCCTGGGCGTATGGTTAAAATCTCATCAATGTAACAACCGTATTTTGGTAGTTCTTGCGCTACTAATGGTCGAGGGCCGACTACACTCATATCCCCTTTTAAAACGTTCCAAAACTGGGGAAACTCGTCTAAGCTAGTAATTCGCAAAAATCGACCAATTTTAGTAATCCGTGGGTCTTGCTTGAGTTTAAAACTGCTCTCAAATTCTTGACGCAATTGGGGCGATGTTTCCATCATTTGCATGAGGATTTCGTCCGCATTGCTGACCATTGTTCGGAATTTAATACAGTTAAAAGGTTTGTAATTTTTACCCACCCGTTCCTGAACATAAAAAATCGGGCCCTCTGAACTCAAAGCAATCAACAAGGCCAAGATTAAGTAGACAGGAAAGAATAAAATTAACACTGACAGCGAAAACACTATATCGAACAGTCGTTTAGCAAACTCTCCGTTTAAACCCTGAAAAGATAGACCTTTAGGTTTAACCTTAGGCGTCTTTGTTTTTTGACCCCGTTTTAGGAGAGTACGCAAAGACGCTCTAGTGTCTTGCCGTACGCCTCGCTTGCCGGAGAGGAGTGAGCTCTGGGCAGTCATCATACTCCTTAATAATCCACACCACACATAGTCCCAATCTTAAAGCCAAAATGAGATGCTTCTGGGGATAAATTGCCAAAAGCCTAAAAAAATAAGTCCTATGAACCAAGACCAGTATTCCAAAAAGGTCTTTTTTCGTTGCACTTGCTTACAAAATCTAGATAACGAGCTGCAAAGACTCGCGGTGAAAACTGCGCGGCGTGCGATCGCATATACTCACAATTGAATGAACCCTGATGTACTTCAAATTCTTCTACTGCCTCCACTAAAGCTGCCTCTGTTTGTGTCCTGAAGAATATACCTGTCCCTGTATCCACATCAGAGCGAATATCTCGCACTGTTTCTAGAGCACCCCCAGCACCGTAGGCAATTACTGGCGTACCACAGGCTTGTGCCTCAACTAAGGCAATACCAAAATCTTCGCAAGCTGCGTACACAAACGCCTTAGCGCTAGCCATATATTTTTTTACCACATTATCGGGTTGCCATCCCAGTATTTGGATATTTGAATTTGCCATCTCACAAATCTTTTTCATTTCATCTCCTGTACCAATTACTACTAAAGGTCGTTGTAGTTGATTAAAAGCTTTGATAATCAACGATACTTGCTTATAACTCACTAGCCGAGAAACTGTTAGGTAAAAATCGTCTTTTTCCTGAAAAAATGGAAATTTGTCAATATTCACCGGTGGGTAAATCACTGTTGCTTCTCGCCGATAGCAACGCCATATCCGCTTAGCTGTGTGCTGCGAGTTAGCGATGAAATAATCAACACGATTAGCACTCAATACATCCCACTGGCGCAAACGATGTAATAAATATCTGGTCACCCACCCTGGTAGGCCATTACCCAGCTTGCTTTGGCGTAGATAATCAAAAGTCAAGTCCCAGGCGTAGCGCATAGGGCTGTGACAGTAGCAAATATGCAACTGATCTGGAGTGGTCAGAATTCCCTTGGCAACAGCATGGGAGGAAGACAGAATTACGTCATAGTGTCGCAAATCCATTTGTTCAATTGCCAAAGGCCACAATGGCAAGTACTTTTGTATACCGTTACGAGCATACGGAAAGTGTTGAAGAAACGTCTTGCCAATTTGACGTTTATATAAATAACTTTCAGGGTTGATGGATTCAAAATCGATGAGGGCATACAAATCAGCATCAATGTGATTCAAAATTTCCCGTACAACGAGTTCTGAACCACCTGTGGCTTTGGGTGTCAACCACTCATGAACCAGAGCATATTTCAAGGGCACAGCTAACTTGTAATAAATAGAAATCGTTAAGCTACTGATGAGGTTAACTGAAAAGTTTCCCTTTGTAATTAATGGGAAGCGCCCCAGATTATAGCCACAGACGCAATCTTTCCCTCACAGGTTCCAGATGGATACTGCAACCTGATAACCTCAGATTGGGGCATTGGGCATGGGGCATGGGGCATTGGGAGTTAGGAGTTAGGAGTGAGGAGTTTGGAGTCTGGAGTTTGGAATTTGGAATGAGGAGTTTGGAGTTTGGAGTTTGGAGTTTGGAGTTAAAAGTTATTCTTCCCCTACCTTCCTACCTCCCCATCTCCCTTATCTCCCTACCTCCCTACCTCCCCATCTCCCTTGTCTCCCTTGTCTCCCTACCTCCCTACCTCCCTATCCCCCTCAATCCCCAGTGGCTGAAAGAAAACTGATCTAGGAATGGGAAAGGTATGCGAATTCTAATTATTGGTGGTACTCGGTTCATTGGTGTTTATTTAACTCAACAATTGGTAGAACAAGGACATGAGGTGGTGCTGTTTAACCGTGGAAACCGGCCAGCACCTTCTTTACAGGGAGTAGGACAAATTATAGGCGATCGCACCGATGCTGCCCAATTAAAAGCAAAATTGTCACAAGAAAATTTTGATGCCATTTTTGACAATAATGGACGAGAACTCAGTGATACTCAACCACTTGCAGAGATTTTTCAAGACCGAGTGCAACATTTTGTATACATGAGTTCGGCAGGAGTGTATCTCAAATCTGACCAACTTCCCCATGTGGAGGGCGATGCAGTAGACCCCAAAAGTCGCCACTTGGGTAAGCATGAAACTGAAGCTTACCTGACTCAACTGGGATTGCCCTTTACTTCTATTCGTCCCACTTATATCTACGGGCCGCGTAATTATAATGACTTAGAAAGCTGGTTTTTTGATAGGATTGTCCGCGATCGCCCCGTTCCTATCCCTGGAAATGGGTTGCATATCACCCAATTAGGTCATGTCAAAGATTTAGCAAAGGCAATGACTCAAGTTTTGGGCAATCAACAAGCGGTGGGACAAATTTATAATGTATCTGGCGATCGCTTTGTTACTTTTGATGGTTTAGCCCGTGCTAGTGCTATAGCAGCTGGTAAATCACCTGATGCTGTGAAAATCGTCCATTATGACCCGAAAAAGTTTGATTTTGGCAAGCGCAAAGCTTTTCCGATGCGGGTACAACATTTCTTTGCTTCAGTAAACAAAGCCCAAACAGAATTAAACTGGCATCCCGAATATGATTTGATTTCTGGATTACAAGATTCTTTGGAAAATGATTATCTTGCTTCTGGCCGAGATCAAGCTGAAGTGGATTTCTCTGTAGATGAAGAAATTTTAAAAGCTGTTTAATTAGGAAATTAGTTGACTGCTGACAGTCAACAGTCAACTAATTACTCTTCATCGGGGTTAATGCCCAATTCTCGTAATTTCGTCGCTAATTTTTCAGCGCGTGGCAAAGTTTTTTAATAATTGCTTAAAATTCAGTGAAATTAGTGTCTGTAAATACTATTTTTGGTTAAAAAAATGAGCCAGGTCTTACAATATCCACTCCATAATATTTTAGAAGCCCGTTCCCGTTTGGGTGAAGGGCCGATTTGGGACTCCACTAAAAAGCTGCTTTACTGGATAGATATTTTTAACCATCGAGTGCATCAATTCGACCCAGTAACGGGTGAAAATCACTTTTTTGATGTGGGAGATGTGCCGGGTGCGATCGCCATCGCAGGTCAAGATAAATTAACGATGGCACTGCGCCATCACCTAGCTTTCCTCAATATCGAGACAGGTGAAGTTACCCCGATTTTGGAACTTGAAAAAAATCTGCCCAACAATCGTCTCAACGATGGTAAATGCGATGCCCAAGGTCGCTTTTGGTTTGGCTCAATGTCTACTATCGAAAAACCAGAAGCTAGTCTTTATCGTTATGATATTGATGGCTCATTACATGTGATGGAAACAGGATTGACTATCTCTAATGGTTTGGGTTGGAGTCCTGATGAAAAGATATTTTACTTAACTGATTCTCCTCAACAAAAAATATATGCTTATGACTTTAATTCAGTAACAGGCAATATTAGTAATCGCCGAATTTTTGTTGATTTAACTCAGGAATCTTTCTATCCAGATGGTTTGACTATAGATAGCCAAGGAAATATTTGGTCAGCGATGTGGAATGGATGGTGTGTGATTTGTTTCAATCCCCAAGGTGAAGAGAGATTGCGGATAAAGCTACCCGTTCCACTCGTTACGAGTTGCACCTTTGGCGGCGAAAATTTGCAAACACTTTATATTACCACTGCTTCAGTTGGACTCAGCCAAGCCGAGATTGACAAAAGTTTCTACTCTGGTGATTTATTTGCTGTTGAAACTGATGTTACTGGATTACCAAGCTATAGTTTTTAGGAATTTGGTATTGAGCTAAGAGTTAATTTAGCCAGTGTAGAAATGAATCAAAACTCATGTTTTGAGTTGGAAACTGCAATTGTGGAGTTTTAAAGGTCTTGCAAATCAAAAAGAGTAATTAAATTTAATCTTTACGCCAAATCTTTGTGCAGGTAATTGTCCTTTGATTTCCCATCAATGAGCGCTCATTGCTAACAACTGCTAATAATTAGGTGAGGATTACACAAACTGAAACGAAACATTTGCAGTCAAAGGTTTTGGTAATGGTTTTCCTTGTGCTTGGTAATCTTCAATCAAAAGCTCTAGCACTTCTTCAGCATTTTTGAGAGCATCAGCGTAGGTGTTTCCATGAGTGTGTGCGTAGGGGCCAAACTCAGGTAAGCTAACAATGTACTTTTGATCTTCATTTGACCACTGAATTAGAATACTATATTGTGGTTTCATTCTTCTCCTTTGCCGTCTTCTTGCTCAAGGTATTTTACTTCTATGAGCGCATTTTTCACATCTTTTTCCTGGTAACGGTCTGCATTTGCTCCATCTTTACCAGACAAAGTGAGGCTGTAAATTAGCAAAGGATGGCTCCATACTGTATGACTGCCTTTGCCACTTCGATAAGTAAATCCAGCTTTTAGGAGCATTGCTTTCAGTTCCCGAATTTTTTTAGGCACTGGAAGAACTTAATGAGTTAGCTACAAATATTTTGTGATTATTACATGGAGAAATTTTACACTTCAACTTACAAAACATTAGATGTTTTCAAGCAGCAGTGCTAGCTTTTTGGGGTAAAAGATAAATAGCGCCAGAGATTAAAGTTAAAGCAACAGAAATCCAAAAAGCAATTAAAGATGGAATTTGCCAAACTTCAGGTAATGGTGCAATTAAAAGTGCGATCGCCACTATTTGACTAACTGTTTTGAGTTTACCCCAAATGTTCGCCCCGGTAATTGTCGTTTGATTTACCCGCCAACCAGCGATCGCTAATTCCCGCGCTAAAATCAAAAACACTCCCCAAGCTGGCACTTTTCCCAGTTCAATCAACACCATTAACGGTGCAAGTACCAAAAATTTATCAACTAAGGGGTCAAGAAATTTACCTAAATCGCTAATTTGGTTAAGTTTTCTTGCTAAATAGCCATCCAACCAATCTGTCAACGCCGCCACTAAAAAAATCGCCAAACATAACCACCTAGCCTCAGAGGTAGGGTTGTACAAACCATATAGCAAAAATGGTACACCGAGCAAACGAGAAAAAGTAATCCAGTTAGGTAAAGTCATGATTTGGGTTGAGGAATTATCTATAACTTTAACCAACCAAATAATTGCCCTAATGTCAAATGTAAATCCCTGACTAAATCGGGTACTGGCAATATATCTTCTTCGTTTTCTAAATATATTGGTTGTTGCTGGGGTGGATACACTAAAACACTATATTCCTCTGGGTCAATTAACCAACCTAAGCGAGAACCATGATTTAAACAATGTAAAATGTTTTTGGTAACTTTGGTGGTACTTTGTTCAGGAGAGAGAATTTCAATTGTCCAATCTGGATATGTATTAAATACATTGCCAATATTGCCTTTTTCATCTATAGGAATTCTTTTCCAAGCGAATACTGCAACATCTGGGACTGTGGAACATCCACCAAAGGTACAGCGTAATTCTGGAAAAGCTAGGGCGATTTTTGTGGATTCTGTTACATGATTAACCGCGTTAGCCAATTGCAACTGTAGTCTGCTATGTTTTCCTTGAGGCATAGGTTTTTGAATGATTTCACCATCAACATATTCACTGGCTGGTTTGGTTTCTGGTAATTGTAAAAATTCCTCTAAAGATATACTGCAAGTTGGTGTTTTAATCATAATATTTTCCTGTTCTTATTTAAACGTTAGTTTAGCTTAAATCAAATGATTTGACAGTGCTTAGTTAGTTGTTAATTGTCGGGTTTTCCTAAAAATTGAGACTAATATTTAATTATTGAAAAAATTTGTAGCTAACAGAGTTTCAGCATATTTTTTTGTAAAAATGGCGTCGGTATCATTTGCATGGCATGATTTGTATTTTGAGATCATCTAAACAATACTATGACTGACAAGATAGAATTTCGCGTCGAACGCGATTCAATGGGCGATCGCCAAATTGCTAGTAATGTTTATTACGGTATTCAAACACTACGAGCAATAGAAAATTTCCCTATCAGCGGCATCCAACCTTTACCTACTTACGTAGATGCTTGCTTGCTAATTAAAAAAGCTACGGCAATTGTCAACGGAGAACTAAATTGCATTCCCCAAGATATTAGTCAGGCGATTATCCAAGCAACTGATGAAATTTTAGCTGGGAAGTTGCGCGATCAATTTGTTGTGGATGTTTATCAAGCCGGTGCGGGAACTTCCCACCACATGAATGTCAATGAAGTTTTAGCAAATCGCGCCTTAGAAATTCTTGGTGACGAAAAGGGCAATTATAAACGGATTAGTCCTAACGATCACGTTAACTATGGACAGTCTACCAATGATGTAATTCCCACAGCAATTAGAATTGGTGGATTATTGGCACTTACTCACACATTACACCCAGCTTTAGAAGAAGCGATCGCCACCTTAGAAAACAAAGCTGGAGAATTTCAAGATATCGTCAAATCCGGCAGAACTCATTTACAAGACGCTGTACCTGTACGCTTGGGTGAAAATTTTCGGGCTTGGGCACAAATCCTCACAGAACACCAAAACCGGATTTACACTGCCTCCGGAGATTTGATGGTGCTGGGTTTGGGAGGTAGTGCAGCGGGAACAGGGTTAAATACTCATCCTTTGTATCGCGCCCGTGTCGTGGAAGTTCTCTCAGAGTTAATTGACACCCCCCTAGAACCTGCACCCCACTTAATGGCTGCCATGCAAAGTATGGCACCATTTGTCAACGTTTCCGGTGCTTTGCGGAACTTAGCCCAGGATTTAGCTAAAATCTCTCATGACTTGCGGTTGATGGATTCAGGGCCAAAAACTGGTTTCAAAGAAATTCAACTGCCCCCAGTGCAACCAGGCTCCTCAATTATGCCAGGAAAATATAACCCAGTGATGGCGGAGATGACATCAATGGTATGTTTTCAAGTGATGGGTTACGACAATGCGATCGCTCTTGCCGCCCAAGCCGGACAATTAGAATTAAACGTCATGATGCCGTTGATTGCCTATAACCTAATTCACAGCATCGAAATTTTGGGTAATACCATCGCCGCCCTCACCAAACGTTGCATCGAGGGAATTACAGCCAACAAAGAACGTTGTTTAGCATACGCCGAAGGCAGTTTAGCTTTGGTAACTGCACTCAATACTCACATTGGTTATTTGAACGCCGCAGCTGTGGCAAAAGAATCTTTAGAAACTGGTAAATCCCTACGGCAAATCGTCTTAGAACGGGGATTAATGAATGAAGCAGACTTAGCCACCGTCTTAAATTTAGAACAAATGAGTGCTATCTTACCTCTGAGTCGAGAATAGACTTCGTGGCAGAAATAGGGAAAAGGGTAAGGGGGAAGGGGGAAAGGGTAAACCCTATTTTCTCTTTTACTTTTTCTCTTTTCCCTTTTCCCTTTTCCCTTTTCCCGCCTCTTCCAAAACTTACTTTTGCAAAAGGTCTATTACAAGGCAATGGGGCTACCCTATTTAATTTGGCGGATCAAAACGATTCACCACCGTAGCCCACAAAATCATTGGCGAACCTACTGCTAAACACAACAACCACTGCTGTAAATTTAATGGTGCTGTTTCAAAAACTTCATTAATTAATGGCACATGAGCAAAGATTATTTGCAAAACAATTGCCCCGATAATCCCAAATCCAATGGCTGGTATATCGACATTCTCTTTAATTGTGCCATCCATTTTAGCAATCAAATTGGGGATTAATTGACTAATGCTCAATAAATAAAATATCCGTCCGGCAATTAAAGAATTAATCGCCATTGTTCTGGCTAAATCTATGTTACCTGTGGTTTGACGAATATACTCAAATACTCCAAATATCACAATCCAGTTAAACAAAGAAATTGCTAAAATTCTTTTAACTCGACTGCCAGAAAGTAACGGTTCATTGGGATGACGCGGTGGTTGCTGCATCACGTTTTGCGCTTTTGGCTCAAAGGCTAAAGGCACTGTCATAGTGATGGAATTCAGCATGTTTAGCCACAGAACTTGTAAAGATAAAATTGGTAAATCTCTAGCGAATAGTGTGCTAATTAAAATTGTCATTGATTCGCCACCGTTGACGGGCAAAATAAAGCAAATTGCTTTGAGTAGGTTTTTATATACCGCCCGTCCTTCTTCTATAGCAGCTTCAATGGTGGCAAAATTATCATCGGTAAGCAGCATATCAGAAGCTTCTTTGGCGACTTCTGTACCAGCACCACCCATCGCAATACCGATATCTGCTTGTTTTAAAGCCGGTGCATCGTTGACGCCATCTCCTGTCATGGCGACAATTTCACCTTTTGATTGCAAGGCTTCAACTAAACGCAGTTTTTGTTCTGGGGCGACACGGGCAAAAACTACACCTTCCTCGGCAACTTGGGCGAGTTCTGTTTTATCCATTTTTGCTAATTCTGCACCTGTGAAAGCCAGAACTGAACCATTTTTGTTGATGCCCATGCGGCGGGCGATCGCTTGGGCTGTGATCGCATGATCGCCAGTAATCATTTTTACCTGAATCCCTGCTTTCTGACAGGCTTGCACTGCTTTAATGGCACTCTCACGCGGCGGATCGATCATTCCCTGCAAGCCGATGAAAGTTAACCCAGTAGCAATATCTGAATGATCTACTGTATTTTGTCCTTCCCCTACTGCCTTCTTCGCCAAAGCTAATACCCGTAAGCCTTGCCGTGCCATAATATTGACTTCCCGCTCGATGCTGGTTTGTTGTAATGTTTCTACACAATCCAACGGGCGGGGTTGTCCCTCAGCGTTCAACATCAGGGTGCAGCGTTGGAGAATTGCCTCCACTGAACCCTTAACATAAATAGTTTTACCTTGGGGTGTGGCGTGCAAAGTTGCCATGTATTGAAAGTCTGATTCAAAGGGAATTGCATCTAGCCTCGGCATTTGTTTGGCTAAGGTTGGCTGACTAAAACCTGCTTTGTTTGCTGATGCAATTAACGCCCCTTCTGTGGGATCTCCCATAACTACCCACTTACCATTCTTGTTTTCTAAGTGGGAGTCGTTACACAACAACCCGGCAATTAAGCATTCTTGCAAACCTTTATCGCTGTTGAGGTTTACAGGTTTGTCATCAATCAGGATTTCTCCGTCTGGTGTGTAACCTATACCACTAACAGTATATTGATGTCCTCCGACATAAATTGCTTGTACTGTCATCTGGTTTTCTGTCAAAGTCCCGGTTTTATCGGAACAAATCACAGTTGCACTCCCCAAGGTTTCCACGGCTGGTAATTTGCGAATAATCGCGTTGCGTCGCGCCATGCGGGAAACACCTATGGCTAAGGTGACTGTAACTACTGCTGGTAATCCTTCTGGGATGGCACTAACTGTTAAAGCAACTGCCGCTTCTAAAGCGTCTACAAAACTGCGAGAGTTCAATCCCACTGCAAAGCAGAGAGTTGCTAAACCCAAGACCATATACAGCCAATTCTGGCTAAATTTATCAAATTTTCTAGTTAATGGTGTAGAAATATCTGTGTGCTGTTCCATTAACTGGGAAATCCGCCCTGTTTCTGTGGCGTTACCCGTGGCAACTACAACGCCAGTACCTTGCCCAAAGGTAACGAAGCCACCCGCATAGGCCATGTTTTTACGTTCAGCTAAAGCAGTATCCGCCTTAATAATTTGAGTATTTTTTTCTACCGCTACAGATTCACCAGTTAAGGCAGATTCATCTATTTGTAAATTTTTTACTTTAATAAGCCGTAAATCTGCTGGAACTTTATCGCCAGAAGTCAGCAAAACAATATCACCAGGTACTAAATCAACAGAAGAAATACGTCTTTTTTCACCGTCACGGATAACCGTAGCTTCTGTGGTGATGGCTTTGGCAAGGGCAGCGATCGCACCTTCAGCTTTCGATTCTTGTACAAACCCAATGATGGCGTTGGTGGTAGTTACGCCCCAAATCACGCCAGCGTTCACCAAGCTGCCACTTAATGCCTTGACTAAACCCGCACACAACAAAATAATCAGCAGAGGTTGGTTAAATTGCAGTAAAAATTTTAACCACAAGGGTTTGCTTTTCTTGCCTGTGAGTTCGTTTGCCCCTACCTCAGACAATAGCTTTTCTGCTGCTGCACTACTTAAACCATTCTCAGCATCACTATGTAAACGAGCGATCGCTTCCGAAATTTCCAATGTGTGCCAAACACCAAACTGTCTCTCTTGGGGTGTGATGGTGAATACTGCCTGTGACATTTTTCTTTAAA
>Ga0314812_100004_pt1 | contig 41391 bp, 30 predicted proteins | sample STEome_9_FD_202336 | JGI IMG/M metagenome (GOLD analysis project Ga0314812, IMG submission 202336) | Metatranscriptome of soil surface biofilm microbial communities from soil inoculated with nitrogen-fixing consortium DG1, State College... ...
CGGAACTGATATCTTTCTTTAATAAGTGGGTACTATAAGCTTGTTTTTCTAACATCATCTTTATAAATTGACCTGCCAATAAAGTACATTTCCGCAAATTTACCGTCAAACCCTGTTCTGATTCTTCCTCAAAATCAACCGAAATAGTTTTGAAAAAATCAGTATTTACCGGATCAAATCAAAAATTCATGAATGATATAACTTTAATAAATTGTCTTTTGTGCGTAGTCTTTGATTTTAAAATTTGTCAAACAAAATGTACTAGTGGCATAAACATACTCTCATCCTTTGCCTGAGAAAAAAATTTTTCAGGTCTAATTAAAAATTTCGTAAAAATTAAAAATCTGGTAAAAACCACTTGACAGGAAAGCAGCTATGTCTGAAAAAAATAAGCTAGTCAAGGTAATTCAAAGAACCTTCAAACTCATTGGCAAGAAATTTTTATCTGCCATTAACAAGCGAATCGTTTGGCTATTACGGACTATCTTTCTCACGAGAAGAAAACGCACTTCACCGAATGCTGGCTTTGTGCTACCAACAGTGGCAATGGTAACTTTGGTAGTCGTATTGTTAACAACTGCAATTTTGTTTCGCTCATTTGAGCGTTCTAAAAACGCTAGTAACGTCAGGGTAAATGAGGCGACAATGCAAGCTGCTACCCCTGCCTTAGAAAGAGCTAAAGCAAAAATAACTGCCTTGTTTACCGACCCTACTTTGCCACGTTCTGTTCCATCAAACGTAACACTATACAATACCTTAACCAATAAACTTCCTGCCTATACATTTGGTGATGAAACTCCGATCGCTGTGCCTTATGACATTGATGGAGACAATACCATCGAAGCAAGCAATACTATGATTTTAGAGGATAAAGAAAACATACAAACAGCCTGGAAATTTCCTGCCGATACAGATAATAACGGAAAATTTGATAGCTTTATTCTTTACGGTATCTACTTCCGCACTCCCCCCCAAAGCGGTACAAGCCAAACCAGGAAGAGAAGCCCACTCGATGCTAGAACCCCTCCTATGCTACCTGCTAAAGCAGGTGGAGCTTGTGATATAGCTGGTGAGACTAGTGCTAGCTTAGTGGGTAATTCAGGTTGGTATAAGCTTCCCAGTGGCGAATTGAAAAAAAGCTTTTTCGTGTATACAGCTACAGTTCCCATTACGAGTCAAGCTAGTCTCGATACAACCAAATATGAAACATATCGAGGTAATAAAGGCTTCTCGGCTTTAGAAATGCAACAAGATCGTAGCCAAGTTTCTATTACTAATAATGCTGTTGTATATGAAGATGACTTAGATATCACACCAGGCCCTAGATTCCGTCTCAATGGACGCATCTTTACCAACAGTAACTTATTTACTGCTAAAAGTGATAGAGATATAACCCTATTTCAAGTCAGTAGTAGGTATTCTTGTTATTACGAACGAGAAAATGGCAAGATAGTTGTTGGTGGTAATATTGGAGTTAGTGGCCCTATTAGTGCTAGTACAAGTAATCCAGGTGGAACGCGTGTAGATTTATTTAAAGAAAACAATACACCTGATACAAATAAAACTTTAGCTTCTGATAATAAAACTACCTCAAATGCCTCGAATGAGGTTGCCTATAACACTCAAGCTTATGCTCAACGCATAGACTTATTAGTGAATGTACAATTAGCTAAAGCGACTAGTGCCGATCCAACAGAAGTCCAAACTAATACAAGCAAACGCATTACAAACGATCCAAGCTTAGATGCGAATAAAGTACGTAAAGAAGAATTGGAAACTTGGTTCCGCAAACGTACTAGGCGTGTACCCTTTAAAGAAGTTCCTTATGGTACTTCTGGTATTCAAAAATCTGCTGGCGTGGATTACACCACAGCAGATGCAACAACTTTATTGAACAGTTCTTCTGGTAATACGCTACGTCCAATGGATGCCTGGATTTATCCAACAGACGCTAACACAAAACTCACACTAAATACAGCGCAACTACCTACAAGAGATCCAGAGATTGTAGACAACACTCCGGTAACAGAAACAGAGTTAGGCGATCGCATTGTAGTAGGTAATAACCTCCCTGAACTTGTATGGGACAACACAAATGGAAAGTTTGTAGGTGAGGAGAGTTCCGAAACCATCACTGGTGTGAAGTGGACAGGTAGCACTACCAAAGACCGTACTCGTACCACTCGCGTCAGACAATTATCAGATTTGGGAGTGACTGGGCGTGATGGTTTTTGGGAAATTTCAGCCGCTTCACCCAGAGCTAATATCCTTGATGTAGTCGGTGGACTAAGAGTGATTACAGGTGCGGGAATATATAGACCTACAGGTTCTGGACTACCTACTCGTCCAACAACAGTTGACGATGCAAGCACGTCAGCAGTTAACGAAAGTGGAGGCACAGTAGTCTGGCCAGACACAATGCCTATGCTTGTACCCGATCCGACCGATCCTCTGAATGCAAGTAAAGAAAAACGTGGTGATTTAGTAATGCGTGCCACGGCAGTATATCACTACAATTTTGATTCTTATGCTCCTACGGCCAGTACAGCAGATGATTATCAAACACCTATGGCGTGTGTCAGTAGTTACTACAATCCTACGAATCAGACAACAGCAACTACAAACACCTACGATCCCCGTGATTTGACAACAGTAGCAGCATCTAACAATGGGGTTGTTTACGCTGCTCCCAGCACTACAGCCGCTGGTATAACTAGAGGACAGGCAGTAAACAGCAATGGTTTTTTTGCAGCTGCAACTAACGATGATGATGTTACTAACACTAGCGTAGCTTTACTAGACCGCTTGAAATATCAAGCCAACTTGGTATTTCCTAATGGTCGCCTTGTTAATCCTCTACTACGGCAAGCACTGGCCAAAGCAACAGCCAGCAAACTCACTCTCTCTGAGCAATCAGCAATTGACTCTACCATCTGTGCAATCCAGATTGCTGATGGTTCTCTGACTCCGAGTACTACCTACATTCCTGATGGTGCAATCAAAGAAACTGCATTTCTTGATGCCCGACAAATTAAGGCTATAGATAAAGGTGCTGCATTAACTGGAAGATATAATCTGGAAGTCGAACAGCGTCAGCCTTTAGAAATTCGTGCCACTGTCATAGATTTAGGTCTGCTTCGCGCAAAAACAAACACCAATCCAGACGCTACTAAAAATTGGGCTAACGAATATCTATTTCCCAATAGCGGTATTATCTATGCCTCTCGTGATGATGCTCAAAAAGACCGCAGTGAAACAACCAGTGAAAGCGTCAGTGCTAGTGATTACAAGCTCGATCCAGAACGGCGACCCAATGCCATTATGTTGACGAATGGCGGTGACTTGAGTCGTATGAATGATTACAGACCAGAGGAAAAAGGCTTAATTTTAGCAACTGAGCTACCAGTCTATGTTCAAGGCAATTTTAATCTGCACAGTAAACAAGAATTCAAAACTCCCGATCTTTTAGTTACACCCACCGATGACGCGAGTAATGCAGCCTACGATAGTAAATTTTACACTCGTGCTGCGGCAAATCGCGATCCTGACTTTGCTTGTCGGCCAAGTGACCCTAGACTACCTAATTGTGGAACAGGGGAAACCTGGCGACCAGCATCAGTGATTGCCGATGCTGTCACCTTGTTATCTGGTAACTTCCGCGAAGGCTTCCGCAATGAGGGTGATTACGACTTGCGAAATAATCAAGGAAGCGACCCTAACGTTGTACTCAAGCGATTGAAGGCAGGTTTCTGGAATAACAACTTCATCACTTCATCTAGATTCTTTACTAACTCTGGTGGTGATGCCTACTACAAGGGCACTCCCACTGTTGCTGACTCAATAAACAATAACAGTTCTTACTTCAACAACTTCGTCACACCCATTCAGCGCCGAGGAACTTTCCCAGAGTATGTCATGGAGATGTGCTTCAAAGTAGTAGTTTCTGAATGTGGAGAAACTGATTGGTATATCGGTTTGGATAATGATGATGTCCTAACCAATGATACAGATGTAACCAATGGTTTGACGCTAGCAGATATCCAAAAAAAATCTAGTGATACTGACGTACTAAATGCTCCCAGAAGCAGACTATTAGCTGGTACTACTGCTCAACCAGCAAGAGGTAGTTTTGAACGATTTCCCCGTCGAGTTGCCTACAAACGAAATAGTTCTGGGCAGATGGTTGATACCTCTAATGCTCCCATAAACTTCGGCTCTGCTACTCCCATCGTACTTGGTATAAAAACAGATGCAGCAGGAACTAAAGTAGTAGCCCATTTTCGTAACGGTGAGATACCTGAAGCAGCAAATAATGCCCTATGGTTTACAACTACAAAAGATACTAACTATAACGCACCACCAGGGTTCGGACTCAACAATATGCAATACAACTACACTAATGGTGGTAGTGAAACTTATCGTCTATTCTTCAGGTATCCCCGAATACCACTTGTATCACCTAACCAATATTCTGAGAAAGATTTTCCTGGAGACACGACGCCATACATGGGAGTACAATTTAGAAATGAGTATTTTCAGCCACTCTTAGAACCTGTATTGCAATTACAAGTAACAACCGCAGCACCTCAACACGGTCAAGGTTACGACAGTTTAGCCAGTTCATCTAGTGTGGTTAAAAATACCAGATGGTTACCTAAGGCAAGTGAAACAACTTTTAATCTAGCAATTGCCGCTGGTGATACTCCTGTTCGTGTAGGCCCAAGTACTTACGAAATTAATGGAGGCTTGCACAACTTTGTGCGCTTCTTAGAAAACTGGAATGGGGTTAATGCCAATATTAGCGGTTCGTTCATCCAATTTAAACGCAGTATTTATGCCACCGCACCATTCCAAGTTCTTGTCAGACCAGGATCGGCAACTGTCGCTGCAACCGCTTCTGACATTTCTGATTTAACTTCTGTCAATGCTGCCAATATTAACAGTATCTTTATGAGAGCTCTGAATGTTGATAGACCAGGTTACACATCAGATGTTACTTATGTAGGTACTGCTCCGGCTGGGGAAGCGCCTTATTATATGGCTCCTAACCGTAACTGGGGTTTTGATGTAGCCTTATTAGCACAAAATCCAGACTTGTTTGCCCAGCGCTTCGTAGTTCCAGCGGCAGATCCTCCAAATGAATACTACAGAGAAGTAGGTCGAGATGACCTTTGGGTGCAAACTCTGTTGTGTGCTGTCCAAACTCAAACAGGTGATGGATTTGATACTCCAGACACTAGCTACTTTGGTAGTAGTTTAAAATTTGCGCTACCTGCTAGCGAACGTCCGGGCGACTGTAAGCTCTAAGCATCCTCAAGTGTTTAAATGGTGATTTTTGCAGCACTTATGTGCTGAATAGATTTCCTTAAACGCCCTTAGTCTCTAGCCCCTTCCTTACCTTTTCCTAGCCTTGGGTGAAAAGGGAGGGGTGAGGAATACATTCACTCCATCACCAATTGCTCCAAGGCATAGCCCAATTGAGGAACTGACTATGAACCCACACCAACTACAACAATCATTTACCCAGTCTGGCGAGTCTGGTTTTACGCTCATTGAGTCGCTGGTGGCGATCCTCATGGTTAGCATTTTGCTGGTAGCGATCGCACCTGTCCTAATTATCTCAACCGCAACTCGCGTGCAAGCTAGACGGGTAGAACTAGCAACACAAGCGGCTCAAGCCTTCATTGACGCTATTAAGTCTAAAACGATTTCAGAAGCCCAAGTATCGACTACTACTTCACTCGCTGCTGCAACCGCAGCAGCACCCCGAACACTATCAGACGCAAGTACCAGTGGCGACTATTTACTCAGTAGTACTGCTGTTCCCACAGCCATAACTAGTTTGTATTGCTTTCACAAAGATGGCAAAATCACTCTCCCATCTGACTGTACAACCTACAAAACAACTAGCCCAGTTCAGTTTTACATTCAGGGTTTTGGGAAAGCTGTTGGAACTATCAGTACGACTACTACTCAAATTGATAACGGCCAAAGCTATCGTTTGGGAGTTCGGGTATATCGTTCAGATGCCTTTATCGATTCTGGTAGCTTGAAAAAAAGTAGCGATACTAATGCAAAAAAAACAGCAACATTCAGTGGAGGGCTTGGCGATCGCAAAGCACCACTAGTAGAAATTACAACTGAAATTGTCAGAGGTCAACCCTCATATAACGCTTTGTGCGAACGTCTTGGTGGTTGTCAAAATTAACCCAGCAAAAATAAAAAATAAATAATTTCATGACTCAGTATCGCTCACTAAGGAGAAACTGTAGCAAGATGAATATACTGAGATGGTTATTAAATACTCAGCTAAAACTCTCTGTGAAGCATAACAAAAATAGTGGCTTCACCCTCATTGAATTACTGGTAGCTATGCTCATTGCCTTCCTAGTAATTACGCCGTTACTAGGTTTTATGATCGGGGTTTTAAACACGGATCGTCAGGAACAAGCTAAAGCTAACTCTGAGCAAGAAATAAAAGCAGCACTTGATTACATTGCTCGCGATCTTCAACAAGCACTATATATATATGATGATACAGGTATTGCAGCTATCAATTCCCAAATTCCCACCGTAACAAATGGAGTTCCAATTCTAGTATTTTGGAAGCGAGAATTTACTAAAGATACTGTTGAGACTAAAAATGGTAGTACAGTTCTATTTACAGACGATGCTTTTGTCTATTCATTGGTAGCTTACTATTTAATTAAGGATAGTAATTCTAATTGGTCTCAAGCTGCCCGCATTGCCAGATGGCAAATTAAAGATGGCGTTACAAATAGTAGTGGTAGAACTGATTGTCCTGGATTTACTACTGAAAGATATAGCCTGTGTCCAGATAAAGGTTTTAAACAATTTGACTTGTCAGATAAAAGCAAAACATTACAACAAAAAATGAATAGTTGGACAAATAGTTTGGGAGCAGGAGGAACTTATAATCAAAGTCCTGTAGTTCTTGTTGATTTTATAGATCAGACAACAACAGGAGCACCAGGAGCAGTTTGCTCTACCGGCTTTAGACAAATCCCAGCAAGCATTACCAGAACTGGCTTCTACGCTTGTGTAAATTCAGTTGGCACAGATAACAGAAGTACTGTTGAAGTTTATTTAAGGGGTAATGCACAAGCTCGCCTAATACAAAATGATGAAACGAAAATACGTTATACCCAGAGCAAAGCTAGTTATTTTCCGAGCGTGAACATTAAGGTACAAGGACGCAGCTTCATCTTTAGCAAATAGCTTGTATCTTTGACAAAGATTAATAAAAGCAGGATACTATGCGGAATATTACTACTTTGAAATTATTAGATTACTTTCAGTTACATAGCTCTACAACAAAACTAAAGCAGCAATATTTAGCAAACAGAGCTTATATCGATGGTTACAATCAACAAGATCCTGGTTTTACTCTCATAGAATTAATTGTAGTATTGCTGTTGGCAGGAATTTTAGCAGCGATCGCAGCTCCTGGTTGGGTTGCCTTTGTTAACCAACAGCAGCTAAATAAAGCTAATGATGCTGTTTTAGCTGCGCTACAGGAAGCACAACGAGAAGCCCAAAAGAAAAAACTTAGTTATAGTGTGAGCTTTCAGAAAAATAGTACAACCCAAAATGTAGAAATTGCTATTTATCGTACCGATACTGGAATCAGCACATGGAAACCTTTAGGAGCAGATGTTGGAGTTAGCTCTGATAAATTTCTACTGGGTACAAATCTCAGCAGTGAAAACAGTGCTGGTTCAAATGTATCATACACTTTAAGCACATCAGCAAAAATGACCTTTGATTATATGGGGACTCTATCAAATGCAAACTTTGGAACAGCTACACCTCCTTCAACGGAACCACCCGGAATTAAGATAGTAGTAGCTGTTCCAAGTCGTCAAAATCCTTCATTAGCTAGTAATGTAAAGCGATGTATTATTGTCAAAACTCTTTTAGGCTCAATGATCGCAAAAAAAGACTCTGATTGTAATTAAGTAATTTTCATAGCAAAAATTTATAAAAATACGAAATAATACTGAACATAAAACTGCACATTGATAGCAAAATTGAAGCATCAGGTGTAGTTTTTTATTCTATCGATTTGATTTGTTGATTACTGCGTTACAGATTGGAGATTCCCAGAATAAGTAATTAATTAGGCATAAATAAATTAAAGTTTGTAGTCATGACTTTAGTCACGATAATCCTCAATCAGCTATTAAGTGCTGACTACCAATGAAGATTTTATTTAATGTTTAGTCATATCTACCTATCTATCAAAATCTCAAAATATACTTTCACATCATGACTGATTGCTTAGATTTTACTGTAGCTATTCCAACTTACAACGGTGAAAGTCGTTTGCCTGAACTACTAGAGCGGCTAAAAAATCAACTTCACACGGAAAATTTATCTTGGGAAATTATAGTTGTAGACAATAACAGCACTGATAACACGGCTAAAATTGTTCAAGCTTATCAAAAAAATTGGCAATGTCCTTACCCTTTAAAGTACTGCTTTGAAGTAAAGCAAGGTGCGGCTTATGCACGCAAAAAAGCAGTAGCAGAAGCTAAAGGTAAATTGATAGGTTTTCTAGATGATGATAATTACCCAATATCAAATTGGGTAGCCGCAGCTTATAGTTTTGCCCAAAAATATCCCAAAGTAGGGGCTTATGGTAGCCAAATTCATCCTGATTGGGAAGTACAACCACCACAAAATTTTCAGCGAATTGCTCCATTTTTAGCAATTACGGAACGAGGTAATTTACCTTTATTATATGAAGCTAAAAATAAATTATTACCTCCTTCTGCTGGACTAGTTGTCCGTAAACAAGCTTGGCTAGAAAGCTTACCAGATAAGTGCATTTTAACTGGCAGAGTTAAAGGTAATATGCTTACCAGCGAAGATTTAGAAATGTTGTCTTATATTCAAAAAGCAGGATGGGAAATTTGGTATAACCCAGAAATGGAAATTTCTCACAAAATACCAAGTTCTCGATTACAAAAAGACTATTTAATTCCATTTTTTAGCGGGATTGGACTCAGTCGTTATGTAACTAGAATGGTAAATATACAACCTTACTATAGACCGATCGCTTTTTTAGCATACATGATTAATGACCTACGTAAAATAACTTTACATTTGCTTAAATATCGGACTCAGTTGAAAGATGATTTAGTAGCTGCTTGCGAAATGCAACTTTTTTTAAGTAGTTTAATAAGTCCTTTTTATCTTTGGAAGAATGGTTATTTGAAAGACAAATTATCATAACATTAATAATCATGCCTGAATCAGCGAATGAAAAATTAGATATTACTGTAGCTATTCCTACATATAACGGAGCAAGCCGTTTACCTAAGATTTTGGATAAGCTATTAACCCAAACAGATGTACAAAATCTTAAATGGGAAGTTCTTATTGTCGATAACAATAGTTCTGACAATACATATGAAATCATCCAAAATTATCAACAACTATATGATGGAAATTGCCATTTAAGATATGTCTTTGAAAGAGAACAAGGAGCCGCTTTTGCACGATTGCGAGCAGGAAAGGAAGCTAGAGGGGAGCTAATTGCATTTTTAGATGATGATAACTTACCTGCACCTGATTGGTTAGCCCAAGGATATGCTTTTGGATTAGAGTATCCTCAAGCTGGTGTTTGGAGTGGACAAATTCATGGTGATTTTCAAGTAAAACCGCCAGAGAACTTTGAAAAAATTCAAGGGTTTCTTGCTATCAGAGAACATGGTTCAAAACCATATTTATTTGATGTAGATAATTTAAGGCTTCCCCCTGGTGCAGCACTTGTTGTTCGCAAAAAAGCGTGGCGTGAAAATGTACCAGAACAACCTATTTTAAGCGGTAAGTTACCTGGTATTTTGGTGCAAGGTGAAGATTATGAACCATTACTTCATATACACAATGCGGGCTGGCAAATTTGGTATAATCCTAACATGCATACTTACCACCAAATACCAAGCTGGCGATTTGAAAAAGATTATCTAGTAAATCTTGCACGTGGTTGTGGTTTGTGTATTTTTCAACTCAGGTTAATAAATGCTAAAAATTGGCAAAAGCCAATAGTATTTGTCAAAACTGTTTTAGGAAATTTACGGAGAGTATTACAATCTCTTGTTCAATATAAAGGACAATTAAAACACAATCTAATTGCACTTGTTGAAATGGAATTTTATTTGGCTAGTATGATCAGTCCTTTTTATTACTTGAAATGTAATTTAAGGAAACTATTCAAAAACAAGGCAGCCATATAAAATGATTAATTGTAGCCAAAGCCAAAACTTACCAAGAATTTCTGTAATTATACCTGCTTACAATAGTGAAAATACTATTATTCATACAATTAATTCTGTTTTAAATCAAACTTTTACCGATTTAGAATTAATTGTAATTAATGATGGTTCGCAAGATTCTACTCTCGATATTGTTAAGCAAATTCAAGACCCACGAATCAAAGTATTTTCTTATTCTAATGCAGGTGGAAATGTCAGTCGTAACAGAGGACTAAAACTTGCAGTTGGAGAATTTGTTAGTTTCCTAGATGCTGACGATCTTTGGACACCTAATAAACTTGAATCTCAATTAAAAGCTCTGGAAAAAAACTTGAGTGCTAAAGTTGCTTATAGTTGGACTGATTACATTGATATCAATGGTGATTTTGTCCTTTCAGGTAAACGCATAAATATCAATGGAGATGTTTACGAAAATTTATTAGTTAGTAACTTTCTAGAGAATGGCTCTAATCCCTTAATTTATAGAACAGCTTTAATTTCATTAGGTGGCTTTGATGAATCTCTAGCTGCGGCTCAGGATTGGGATATGTGGCTGCGATTAGCATCTAAATTTGATTTCGTCTGTGTGCCATCTGTGCAAATATTATACCGAATTAGTGCTAATTCAGTTTCTTCAAATCTTGTCAGACAAGAAAAAGCTTGCTTGCAGTTACTTGAAAGAGCATATCAAGAAAGACCATCAGCATTCAAGCAAAATTGGAGTATAAGCATTGCAAATCTATATAAATATCTTACTTGTAAAGCTTTGCAAAAGCCATTAAACCGCAAAAAAGGTATAACAGCAGCTAAATTTTTGTGGAGGTATTTTATTCATGATTCTTCAAGATTTCAAAATATAAATTTTAGCTCGAAATTATTATTGAAAATTTTCATAATTCTCATACTGCCTACCTTTTTTCACAGTATTACTAGCCAGCGTCAACTCAAAAGCGAAAAAACTGAAATATTACTCAATAACTGGGTGGTTAAGGACTTACGCAGCGATCCGAAAAATCAAAAGTTTGGGAAAGGCTGTAGGGGTATAGAGGTGTAAGTTTTCAAAAGGCTTAGCTCTATACCCTTAAACGTTTACACTCAGTCTCAAAAAATAACCAAGCCTGCATAAGTCTTGTACTTGAAAAAAGACCAGAAACTAACAATGAATACCCAGGTGTATTTACCGTTTCTAGTTAATACAAAGAATGTTTTGAATAATCGCTATAGTAGTGGTTTTACTGTCCTTGAAACTTTAGTAATTGTTGTACTGATTGGTTTATTAGCCGCACTAGGAATACCGAACTGGATAACTTTTGTGGCTACTCGCCAACTTAATACTGCTCAAAACGAAGTTTACTATGCGATGCGGCAAGCTCAAACACAAGCAACCAAAGAAAAATCGACTTGGCAAGCTAGTTTTCGCGAGCAAAACGGCATTGTTCAATGGGCTGTTCATCCTGCTACAGTAAGCCCATCTAATGCAAATTGGAATAATTTAGATGCCAATGTGCGCTTAGATGCAGAAACTACGTTAAGAGAGATAAATAGCATCAAGCAAATTCACTTTAATTACAAAGGTAATGTTCAAGAACCTCCATTAGGACGAATTACGCTATCGAGTAAGTCTGGTGGTAAAGCGAAGCGTTGTGTTATTGTTTCTACAATCTTAGGAGCAATACGAACTGCAAAGGAACATACTAGAGCCGATGGGGGTAAGTATTGCTATTAATATATTCTTAGTTTCTTCAAGTAAAGTATTGCGTAGCTCAAAACAACGCTTGATTATTTTTACTCGCTACCCTGAACCAGGTAAGACGAAAACCCGGCTGATACCTGTTTTGGGATCTGTTGGCGCTGCTAATCTTCAACGCCAAATGACTGAACACACAATATTGCAGGTTAAACAATTGCAAAAAGCCATTGACATATCTGTAGAAATATGGTTTTCCGATGGCGATTTACAACTGATGCAAAAATGGTTGGGGTCGGATTTAGTTTACCAGCCTCAAGGGGAAGGAGATCTAGGTTTGCGGATGGCGCGATCGCTCCTCCAAGCTTTTCAATCTGGTGCAGAAAAAGCAATTATCATCGGTACAGATTGCCCTGGACTAAATCCCGAAATTTTAGCAACAGCCTTTGATAAGTTACGCACCTTTGACCTCGTACTTGGCCCAGCATTGGACGGTGGATATTACTTAATTGGTTTGCGGCAACTCATTCCCGAATTATTCGCTAATATCGAGTGGGGAACTGCTAACGTGTTCCAAAAAACTGTGGAGATTGCCCAGAAAGTTAATTTATCATATGTGAATTTGGTGTCTTTAGCCGACGTTGACCGACCAGAGGATCTATCTATTTGGCAACAGTCCTTTGTGACAGAAGGATAAAGTAACAAGAAAGTACGGCGATGCGGTGAAGAAGTTAAAGCTTTGGGCATTACTTCCTTCAAGTCGCCATAGCTACATAAATTTGTGCCTCTTTTCCCTCAAGTCTCTAGAAATCTAACTTTAACGAGAAATCGAGAATCTGAATCTACAGCCCCGCATAAACTTCGTATCTTCAAATACTAGGAATTTTCTGAAGACACCGGGCATAACAAATGTTACTGTGGCCTAGTTGAAAACCAAGAGGCCAGAAAGTTCACAATTCTTGAATCTGATTTGTGTTTCTATAGAACAGTTACGGTCATGGGCACAATATTCGAGTAACTTGAAATATGAAAATCATTCGTATTGACTGCAAGTTTGAAAAACTATGGTTAACCGTTTTACTTCCGTGAGTACTGCCCTCACTGTTAAGGTAGTTGGAATAATCTGCATTTTGTCGTTTTTTGTTGACTTTTTGATTCTCTTGTTGCCTTTTCAACCGACCGATCGCGGATGGCAAATAAATTTGGCAACAGCACTAGTGGATCGGGGAATTGTTCCTTTGGTGGGTTTGGGGCTTTTGTTCGCTGGCTATTGGATTGATAGCGCTGAAGCGGGAAGCGATCGCACCCAAGGTGTTGACTTAAGATTTCCGGCTCTGATTCTCTCAAGTATTTTAGGCTTGATGTTCTTACTGATTTTTCCTCTGCATCTTAATAATGTGAATCAAGCCAAAAATCAAACAGTGAACCGAATTATCGAAGAAGCAGATCAAGCAGAAAATCAACTTAACAATCGCTTATCGCAATTGCAAGCACAACTAAATACCGAACAAGGAAAAACCCAGCTAGAACAGCTGCGAACTCAGACCAAAGCTCAGTTTACAGAATTACTCAAAGATGACCAAAGATACAAGCAAGCACTTGAAAGTTCCCAAGTTCCTCCAGCTATCAAGGACTTACTAAAAAAGGCTAAAACAGATCCCCAAGCACTTGACAAAGCCATCGAACAGCAAACAGATATTCAGACCTTAAGAACTCAACAATTGAGCCAAATTCGCCAACGCAGGGATGAGGCTGATAAACAAGCTAGAGATAGTGCATGGAAGTCTGGATTGCGGATTGGTATTAGCAGTTTACTGTTGTCTATTGGTTACATCATCATCGGCTGGACAGGCTTAAGAGGCAGGGGTGCTTTACAAGGTGGTAAACCCAAAGCTAGTGCGCGCTAATTTTTTCGGGAGATGGGGAGATGGGCAAGACAAGGGGACAAGGAGAATAACTCCTAACTTAACAGTCATCAGTCAACAGTCACCACTCCTAACTCCTAACTCTTAACTCCTAACTTTATAAGTATAAAACCTGGGGAATGTTCTCAATTTACATACTGACATATAACGAAGAATTAGATATTGCTGCTTGTATCGAATCAGCGATGCTATCTGATGACATCATTGTTGTAGACTCATGCAGTAGCGATCGCACTGTGGAAATCGCTAATCGCTATCCCATCCGTGTTGTCCAACACGCCTTTGAAAGCCACGGACGCCAACGTACCTGGATGCTAGAGTCTATTCCCCCAAAGTATCAATGGGTTTACATTCTGGAAGCTGATGAGCGCATGACACCAGAATTGTTCGCGGAATGCCAAAAGGCAAGTCAAAGTCCAGACTACATCGGCTACTATGTCGCTGAACGCGTTATGTTCATGAATCACTGGATTCGTTACAGCACGCAGTATCCCCGTTATCAAATGCGCTTGTTTCGTCACGGTAAAGTTTGGTTCACTGACTACGGCCACACTGAACGAGAAGTTTGTGACGGTGCAACTAGCTTTTTAAAAGAAACATATCCCCATTATACTTGTAGCAAAGGCTTAACTCGGTGGATTGAAAAGCATAACCGTTATTCCACTGATGAAGCTCAAGAAACTTTATATCAATTAGAACAAGGCAAGATAAACTGGCAAGAGCTATTTTTTGGCAAATCAGAAGTCGAAAGACGCCGCGCTCTCAAAGATTTGTCTCTGCGTCTGCCTGCTAGACCTTTGTTACGCTTTATATATATGTATTTTCTTTTGGGCGGTTGCTTAGACGGAAGTGCGGGTCTTGCTTGGTGTACATTGCAAGCATTTTACGAATACTTGATTTTGCTCAAAGTTTGGGAAATGAAGTATCTACCACAACCTGACTTAAACACAAAAGTAACTGTAGCTCAGGAAAGTACACAACAGGTGCAGTGCGGGAGTTCAGAATCCACACACGCTGATGCAGTTTAAAACCTGAAGTACTGGGTTGGACAAAACCCTCCTCGTAAGATCGCATTTATCAGAATTTACAGGGAAATAGCCATTTATAGGGACGCACAGCTAGCTGTGCGTCCCTATACGTGCTTTATTTAGAATAAGTTAATATTTTTAACGCAGTTTTTTCACAAAAGCTGTTCTCGGCAATGTCTCAAGAATTGAGCAAAAAAAATAATTCTTCAGCTTACCCAGTCGTGCTTTGAGAATCATGAGCAACTTTTCACTCTACGCGATAAATTAGTAATAACTTGAGAAACTTGTAACAATCATTTACAAGTTATATAAAGAAAAGTAACATCTTCTCAGAATAGCCAGTGGTTATTCAGTTAATTCATCTCTGTGTGTATCCTTAAGTAGGAAAATAGCTTAAAACAGGAGAATCGGCGCTTGGTAATCGATCGCCTAAAGCAGGACTTAAAAAATGACCTGATTGCTGGTTTGTTGGTAGTCATTCCTCTAGCAACTACCATCTGGCTAACAATTACCATTGCGAATTGGGTAATCAACTTTCTCACCCAAATTCCTAAACAACTGAATCCCTTTGATGGCTTACATCCCATCTTAGTAAATATACTGAATCTATTAGTAGGTCTAGCCGTACCATTGCTGAGTATTCTCGTAATTGGCTTAATGGCTAGAAACATTGTTGGGCTTTGGTTGTTAGATTTCGGTGAGCGTTTATTACAGGCAATTCCTCTAGCTGGACAGGTATATAAAACACTCAAGCAGCTTTTAGAAACAATACTCAAAGACTCCAATGGCAAATTTCGGCGTGTAGTTTTAGTGGAGTATCCCCGCCGAGGAATTTGGGCCATCGCCTTTGTAACTGGTGCAATCAGCAGTGATATCCAAGCCCAAATGTCTCGTCCGATGCTGAGTGTTTTTATTCCCACCACTCCAAATCCCACTACTGGATGGTATGCAGCCGTTCCAGAGGATGAAGTGGTCAACCTTTCCATGTCCATTGAAGACGCTTTTAAAATAGTTGTGTCAGGTGGAATTGTCGCCCCCAATACGCCGTTGATTTTACCCAAAGACTCCACATTGGAAATGAAACACGACGCAACCAAACAGCAAGTGATTCACGTAGAAGAAACTTAAACTCTATCAGGCAAAGTCACAAGCAAATGCGTAATTTTGTTGTTTGACTGTGCCAAAATTGATAGACTGATAAGCTTGTCACTCCTGGTTAATCAATTCTTGCACAATCACCCTTCACTTTTATGCAACCTCGTAAACCCCAGCAAATTGCTCGTGAATTGGCACTTTTAAGCCTTAGCCAACTGCCAGTCAGCCCGAAGAAATTAGATAAATTAGAAGACGAGCAACTAGTATCAAAGTTGGTGCTAGGAGCGGTACGCACCTTGACTTCAGAAGTGCAAGATACCCTAAATAATGCCGCAGGTGAACTGCAACGCAGTAACGATCGCCTTTTGAGTAGCCAAACTCGCGCCTCCGACCTCAATACTGCTAGAACCATGCTGCAAGAGGCCATCGCATGTACCCAAACAGCGATTAATCAGTTGGGTACTGCCGTTGATTTTCCAGAATTAATTCAGCTAGCTAATCAGGATAAGGGAGTTCGCAATTACGCTAAAGAGCTTGTAATTACAGTGAACGAAAACCGACAAATTATAGATGAACTCATATCCAATGCCCTGGTAGATTGGCAAGTAACTCGCCTTGCTCAAATTGACCGGGATATCTTGCAAATCGCTGTAGCAGAAATGAAATTCTTAGGAGTTCCAGATAGTATTGCCATTAACGAAGCTGTGGAGCTAGCTAAACGGTACAGTGGAGACGAAGGTCATCGGTTTATTAACGGTGTTTTACGCCGAGTTAGCGAGCAAAAGAAAAGTGCATAGTTTTTTATACTTAATTTCTCAAGTCAGGGAGAGGAGGAGATGAGGGAGATAAGGAGGCAGGGGAGCAGGTGAGCAGGAGAGAAAATCTTAACACTCTGCCAAGAACTGCTTCTTCCCAATGCCCCATGCCCAATGCCCCATTTGGCAAAAGTTAAATTAAACTCATAATTCGTAACTTATAACAACAACTAATACTGCTGCAATGGTTTTTAACTGGTTCCGCCGTCAATATAACGATCCGTCTGACTCCTCCTCTGTTGAGAAGCAGGAAGAAACTCCTGCTGTACAAGAACCCCAACCAGAGACAGCCGAAACTTCCTCAGATACTACAACAGCAGACTTGTTAGCGTTTGCTAAAGCTGCTTACAAAAATATCCAACAAAAACAACAATCTCAGACAGTAGAAACTCCGCCTGATTCATCAACAGAAGCGGCTGAGGCTACTGAAACTACAACTTCTCAGGTAGAAACTGTAGAAACTCAAGTAACTGAGGAACCTGCTGTCACCAGCCCAGAAGCAACACAGGTACAAGATATCCACACAACCACAGAAGAATCTACTACAGAGGAAGAAACTACAGAAGATTCTGTAGTGGCTGCAATTACTAAGGAACCGGATGTCTCCAGCTCAGAATTAACCACAAGTGAAGTACAGACAACAGCTGTTGAACCACAAACTACGCCAGAGGCAACACAGCCAACAGCACCATCTTTCCTAGAACGTGCGGCGGCGGAACGGCAAGCAAAGCTGGAACAACTCATAGCCAGCGCCATTGAAGTCCCAGAACCAGAGGTAGTACAGCCAGCATCAAAAACAGCAGAGGAAATCCCCGAACTAGTATTTGATGATGGATTTGTCTGGTCAGCGGAAGTGTTAGCAGCCCAAGGTAGACGCGCACAAGACGTTTCTATTGAAGAAATTACCTGGCTCAAAAAGCTGCGGCAAGGTTTAGATAAAACTCGCCGTAACATCCTCAACCAACTAAAAGCGATCGTTGGACAAGGGCCGCTTAACCAAGCTGCGGTATCAGAAATAGAGTCGTTGCTGCTGCAAGCTGATGTGGGAGTAGAAGCCACAGACTTGATTATCGATGCTCTACAGAAAAAATTACTCCAAGAAGTCACCCCACCAGAAGAAGCGATCGCTTACTTGAAAAAAATCATCCGGGATATGCTGGATGCACCAAGCAAAACATCGCACAAATCTAGCTTTGCCCCAGAAAAAGAAACTTTAAACATTTGGTTAATCACTGGGGTAAATGGTGCTGGCAAAACCACCACCATTGGCAAAATTGCCCACCTAGGGCAAAAATCTGGTTATAAATGTTTGATTGGAGCAGCAGACACTTTCCGTGCTGCGGCTGTAGAACAAGTCAAAGTTTGGGGTAGCAGAAGTGGCGTTGAAGTCATTGCCAATCCCGGAAAGAATACAGATCCAGCAGCAGTTGTATTCGATGCGATCGCTGCCGCCCAAGCGCGTCAAACAGAATTACTTCTCGTAGATACTGCTGGGCGACTGCAAAATAAGAAAAATTTAATGGACGAACTCAGTAAAATTCGCCGAATTATCGATAAAAAAGCCCCAAATGCAAAAGTAGAATCACTGTTGGTTCTAGATGCCACTTTAGGTCAAAATGGACTGCGGCAAGCTGAAGTTTTCTCCCAAGCTGCCCAACTGAGTGGCGTTGTCTTAACCAAGCTTGATGGCACTGCCAAAGGCGGTGTTGCCCTTGCTGTTGTGCAACAATTAGGTTTACCCATTCGCTTTATTGGTGCTGGTGAAGATATTGAAGACCTCCGCCCCTTTTCTAGCTACGAGTTTGTCGAAGCCCTGTTAAGCGGTTAGTAATTCATTAAGTCAAAAGTGGCAACTTGAGAGGGATGGGGGATATGGACTGTTTTAAATTCTGCAAACTTGGCTTGACAGATGAGTAGTCCGAAAAATTGAGCTTAAAAATTTGGTTGACAAAATGATACATTTAGGAGTCACTTAATCTGATATTATCGCTGGAATTAACCACAAACAAAATACCGGAAACAGTTTAAGTCCTAAAATCATCAACTCCTGTGATTAAAATGCTTCCCCACTCTCAAGCCTCTTTAAATCTAATACTCCCGAAAGTATCCAGCAATCTTTTGTGAAGTAAATCTGGAAATTTAAAACATTTGGTTACTAGTCATTGGTCATTGTGAAGAAATGATGAAGGACAAAACCAACACTTCCTCTAAAAACCTGAGTAATTATTCTTTGATTAAAGTATTTTTACAACTAGAGAGATATGTTTTGGCACTTCAGTTATGAAAAAATGAAAAACCCCGCCAAGTGTCATCCGAAATTACTATTTTTGAGAGATTAGATTTTGATTAAAAATATAGAATTACAACTGAGGAATCTGGAATCAAGAATGTAATTAGCAAATAAAATACTCATAAAATTTACCTGTTACGTCTTTATACTCTTGCTAAAATCACAAGTCTTGTCTAAATATGGTTTAGCAATATTAAAGCGACAAAATTTATAAATAATTTCAAACCTACCAAAAATAAAGTGTAAAAAAACTGTGCCTGTGTCTCAACTGCCCTCTCAACCCACTGACAACAATAGTAGTGCCACGACTGATGTCACACCAGTCGTAGCGCTGAAAGAACTCGTGGCAAGGTTGCACCGGGAACAGAATAAAATTCAAGATTTACTCAGTTCTCTTGGATTCGCACTTAGAAGCTTCAACAATTTGAATCAGTTTTTGGAACTGATTCCGCTGATGGCAACAAGAGTCACAGATGCTGATGGTAGCGCCTTGTTTCTTTACAAACCAAATGGTCAAGTCAGGTTAGAACAACTACACTGGCAAGATAGCCACCAGCGTAAAAATATCCGCAAGGCACTAGAAATAGCTAGCAGTCAAATCACACTTATGCCCAATGCTGCCCCTTTAGCAAGTGCTACAGGGATTTTGGATGACCAAATGCATCGCTATTTGGGGCCAGATGTGCAAATCTTTGGAACGGCGATTTTAGTCAAGCATACAGAAAGGGGTTGGCTGTATGTTTTGAGTCGCGATCCGGAATATAGCTGGACGGAAACCAGGCAAAAATTAGTTAGGTTAGTGGCAGACCAAACAGCAGTAGCCATCGAAAACGATGAACTAGCTGTAGAACTGAGAAAAAAAGAACGTTTAGACCAAGAACTAGAGATTGGCGCAGAAATTCAACGGCGACTTCTGCCGCGGCAATGTCCTACAATACCTGGTGCAGTGTTGGCAGCACGTTGTAAACCTGCCAATCGAGTAGGTGGAGATTATTACGACTTTATTGCTACTAATAATAATCAAATTCAGCCAAACGCTAAAAATGGATCGGGAACTGGTCGTTGGGGTTTGGTGATTGGAGATGTTATGGGCAAAGGTGTTCCCGCTGGGCTGATTATGACAATGATGCGGGGAATGCTACGAGGAGAAGTTTTACACGGTAATTCTCCAGCCGGAATTCTACAAAACTTAAATCGAGTTATGTATGCGGATTTAGAAAATTCCCATCGCTTTGTAACGCTTTTTTACTCAGAATATAATCCCCATAATCGAGTTTTGTCTTATAGCAATGCAGCACACAACCCTCCTTTATGGTGGCACGCCGCTACAAAAACCGTTAGCCGTTTAGATACTTTAGGAATGCTGATTGGTTTAGATGCTAACAGCCAATATGAAGATGCCCAGGCACAGCTAGAACCTGGAGATACAATTATTTACTATACAGATGGTTTGACGGATGCTGCGGCAGCTAGTGGCGATCGCTTTGACGAAGAAAACTTTATTGCTGATTTTAATACAGCTTGTAAATACTGCAACGGGCCGCAGGAAATTGTCGATTATTTATTCGACCAAGTTCAGAAATTCATCGGTTCTGATAAGCAAAATACCGATGATATGACACTAGTTGTTTTGCAAATTCTTTAGTTATGGCAGGCTATTGCCTATTGCTAACTATGCAGTTTGTTTCGGTTCTGTGGATAAATTTTGCCCAATTTTAGGCTCAGTACCAGCAATTAATCGTTCGATATTACTGCGATGGCGCAAAATCACATATAATCCACCAGCAATACCAAACAAAATATATGGTAAAGGTTGACGCAAAAGCAACATAAAAATAGAAACAGCCATCGCCCCTGCAATCGAACTCAAAGAAACAATCCGCGATATCGCCACAACAACGGCAAATACACCTGCTGTTGCCAAACCTACCTGCCAATTCATTGCCAACAAAATCCCCAAACTAGTAGCAACGGATTTACCACCAGTGAAGCCTAAAAAAATTGATTTACTATGTCCAAGAATCGCAGCTAAACCAACTAAAGTTACTAGCCACGGTTGCCATAATTTTACATCTACCGTTGGAGGGATAATATTTTGACTAGCGGCAAAATTGAACAACCAATAACCAAGAGCGATCGCTAATGCTCCCTTCAAGGAATCAAGTACTAAAACGAATGCTCCTGGCCCTTTACCCAAAGTTCTTAGCACATTTGTTGCGCCAGTGGAACCAGAACCAACTTCTCGAATATCAATACCTTTTAACTGCTTGACAGCAATGTACCCGGTGGGAAAGGAACCCAGCAGGTAAGCTATAAATACAGTTACTCCGCACAGAGTTAACCAGATAGCCATGATAACAATTCAAAATTCAAAACTTGTACTGAGCGCAGCCGAAGTATTCAAAATTCCCAATTCCAGAGAGAACCTCTTGATACAAATTACACAAAATTCCACAGTGGAAAGGCAATTCATCAATTACCCCTAAGTGAATAAACAACAGCCTCACATAGAATCGGTATGACCAATGACTAATGACCAGTGACTAATGACTAAGCTAAAAGTCATCATCATAGTTTCTCACTGTTTTGGGATCGGGGGCAAAGGCTAACCATAAAGGAAATTGCAGCAGAGACAAACTGATTTGCTCTTCTGAATCATCAATAATAATTAAAGGCAATTGATTGGCTTTTACCAACCGATCTGCTTTTTGAGCTACAGCTTCCGATGCCTCAAATAATACCACGCCTCTGTCTGGGCCAAAATCTGGGCGACCTATTCCCAAGCAGTCTTGCAAGCCACGACGCCATTCACCTAATCGTTCTGGTGTATTAGCTAAAACTAAGGTACGGACGCGATCGCCATACAGCTTGTGTAATATCGAAATTGCAGCAGAGGCAATTAGGATATTCTGCAAGCGACTACCCATCGTCCGCAAAGCACCCCGTCCTCCTTGGCTAAAAAACCAGTTAGAAACTCGTTCTGCATGGACTGGCTCAAACGTCCGACGTAACTGCCAAGCGGGGCCATAGTAATCTGGCTTATTGCGGTATTGGTCAATTAAACGGCGAATTTGCTTTGTAGTATCTTGAAACTGTTGTTGGGCAAATTGCGGTATTCCTGGCTGAGGTTCGGCTGGTTTCACCTCTTTGATATTCGGTTTTTCTCTTTCTACCACAGCTGGCGTTAGTTGCAGCTGCTCAGCAGCAGCGGCCAAATCCTGTAAGCTACCCGTGAGATAATCTTTAAAACCCTGCACTCGAATTGCCAAGTCTTGGGATGCTCCCGCAAAAGTGGTTCGCATTTCGTTGCGGATACGTTCTTGACGACGTTCAAGCTGTTCTATGGAAATTTGCAGGGCTTGTTTCCGTTGTTCTAACTGCACTAGTGATTCTTTTACGAGTTGTCCCAGAGAAGTTTGAGTTTCACTCAATTGTGCCTGAAGGATTTTGTAAGAAGCTTGCAGGTTAGCTATTTCTTCTTTCAGTGCTGCTTCAGTACTCTGCAAGTTTGCTACTCGCTGCTCTGTTGCAACGTATAATAAACTGTCTTCTGATTTTAATGTGTCTGAACCCAGTGTGGCAGTTTCCGGTTCCAACTGCTGTAAAGATTCGCCATTGGAACTTTCTGTTGGCTCTACCGTAGAATTTACCTCATCGGCTGTATTAGAAATAGTTGAATCAAAACTTGCGTCCTCTTCTGATGAGCCAATAGGTGCTGTTTCTGGCAGTGAATCAACAGATGGGTTTGTTGGATGTTCGACTCCATTGGTTTGTTCTTCTTGTGTCAACCATTCATCAATTGGTTCTGGGGTTTGAGATGCCTCTGGGTTCATAAACAATACTGTAATTCCTATGATGCGAATAAATAACTTTCAGAAATATTACAATTAACAAGCTTTCAAAGTTCTAAGTTTTGGGAGGTACTCAATTTTGGCCTTTGAGTATAGATTAGAACTACTTGTCATTACTACATAAATTTGAGCGGCGGCTTTTACCGCTCAAATCTTTTGTGAGTCAAGACTTAGTACTAAATATGCGGACAACGTTGTTCCAAGCAAGTTTTCAAGGTGTCGGGGTCAAATAAAATAGGCAAAAAGTGAATGCTTTTAACTTCTTTAAAGTAAAACAATATGGGGACTTTATTCCAGAAGATACGCCAATTTTGCCATTCCTGGTAGGGAAAACGTCGAATCAATTTTTCGCCTCTGTAAATATCTAAATCGGTAGTGGTAAATTGCAAGCGCAGTGTTAAGGTTTGAAACATCAAAAATAAGCCAAACAGCATGACAATAGAGCCTATCCACGGTTGTAGCAATATTAGTGGAATAGCAGCAATCACCAACACCACAGGTATATTGTAACTGGGCTTGAGTTCCACAGTTGCAGTGGAGTTAGGGGCAAATGAACTGGTCACAGTCTTAAATCCTGCTTTGTTAGTACATATCTCTCTTATTTTAGGAGTTAGGGGTTAGGAGTTAGGGGTTAGGAGTTAGGAGTTAGGAGTTAGGAGCTTTGACTTATATAGCGGTTAAAACATAGTTTAAGACATAAACTGCTCCTAAAACCCTGACCTGATGAGACTTTCTTTGCCTGTTAGCTTTTGCTTATTGCCTGTTCCCTGCCATCACTGATAACTCCTCACTCTTAACTCTCAACTTTTAATCTCAACTCTTAACTCTTAACTCCTCACTCTTAACTCTTAACTCCTCACTCTTAACTCTTAACTTTTAATCTCAACTCTCAACTTTTAAAATCCTTGCAGGAATGCACTGCCAGTTCCTTGAAACATTAACCAAGAAAGAAAGAAGTTGCTAACAAAGATAATTAGCAAGGCAGTCACAACAGCAGTTGTAGTAGACTGTCCTACACCTTTAGCTCCTCCTGTTGTTGTCAAGCCCCAACTGCAACCAATTACAGCGATGAGAATACCAAAGCAGCACGCTTTGATAGTGGCACTCACAATATCCCAAGCGCGAAGAAAGTCACGGGCTGAGTCTAGAAACACTGTATCAGATAGGTTGTAAATATTTGTCGCAACTAGAAATCCCCCAAACATTCCTGTGACCAAAGACAATAGGGTTAAAATTGGTAGCATCAACAAACAAGCAAGGACGCGGGGAATAACTAGATAATCGATTGGATCTGTTCTGAGCATCAACATAGCATCGATTTGTTCTGTTACCCGCATAGTACCTATTTCTGCTGCAAAGGCAGAACCCACTCGCCCCGCCAAAACCACTGCTGTTAATACAGGAGAAAGTTCTCGTGTCAAAGCCACGGAAAGTACTCCGCCAATAATGTTTCCTGCACCAAAATTAATAAATTCTCGTGCTACCTGGATGGTAAACACCGCGCCCACGAAAATAGCCGTTAATAAAGCAATAAAAAGGGAATCTGGCCCAACTGTTGCCATTTGCTCTATGGTGTTGCGCCGATGGATCTTACCCCTTAATAGGTGAACTAGTACTTGCCCACCCAAAAAAATCGCTGCCAGCAATCGCTGACTCCACTCTCCTAAACTGGATTTGGATGTAGTCTGGTTCAATGTTCTGTAGCTAACTCGGTAACTGCCTTAAGAATAGCGGAAGTAATGGGGAATGGGGAATGGGGCATTGGGGAATGGGGCATGGGGTATGGGGCATGGGGCATTGGGCATGGGGCATGGGGCATGGGGCAGAGGGGAAAAACTCATCTCCCCTGTTCCTTTGCTCCCTAGCTCCCCATCTCCCCATCTCCCCATCTCCCCACTGCCCAATTGAAACCCCAGAAGATTAACTTAGTTTAAAGATGTTCTCAGAAAATAAAGCTGGTATTAAACGCGTTCCTGAGAAATTAATAGGTGCTAACTTCGGCTGTAAGCCTTGCTAGACAAGTGTTTTGTAAATTCAAGTGGTTTTTAACATCTCTGGAATGTGGCGTAACTTGTGGCAGTTTCTTTTAATGAAAACTTAAGATTTTTGACAGATTGCCTGCTTGCAAGCGATCGCACGTATTGTAGAAAATGACAAACCTCTATCTAGCTATTGTCATCTTCATTCACGGAGTTTGTGTTCAATGACTATTTTCACTAACTTTCTCCGCTCTTTGGTACTAACGCTCGTTTTTAGTTTTGTCGCTCCGATTTTTCTGGTTGGCACAGGATTGCTGTTGTTGTTCGTAATCGGTCAGTTTCCTGGCTTACAAGATTTAACTGAGGCCATCGCAACTGGAATTGTCCATTTTCTCGCCACTTTCGGTAGTGGTACTCCTCTACGCGGATTATTTGTCATCAGTTTAACCTGTGGTTTTGTTGGTACCCTGTTTGACATTTACGTTTGTTATCGGGGTCAAATTTTACGAATCGATTCTTAAGTAGTGAAAATAGCTTTGATTGAGATACTCATGAATTGACAAAACTAAAAAAGTTATGTTGACCAAAGTCAAAGTCTTGCTAGGGCATTATATAGGAATCCGGTTTGATATCTGAAATGATGCGTAGTCAGGCAATAGCCAATAGGCAACAGGCAAAAGGGTTTCAGAGAATATAGGTGTACGGAGTTATTTTCACCCAATTAAATAGGAGTTCTATAGATAGTCATTAATTTTAGTCAATAAGTTTTTTATTAGTTAAAATTACTCGTTAAATACTTCTTAAATTATTAGTTATTCATTCCTAATAACTAGCCTAAATGTGTGACCATAATAATAATCTGACTCGATTGATAAAATTATTTGCTTGGGTAGGAAGTAAGGAATCAACCTTTTTAATACAAGGGCGAGTTTTTCACTCAATCAAGTATGATTTGTGTAACACTATTTCACTTTAATGTTGATACATTTACTCAAGTTTCAGGACTATTCAGTAAAGACGCAACAGTAGAAATAATTTGTATCATTTATTTGCTGAAATAGGATGACACCAAATATTCTGCAATTTTCCATTTGGAAGAATAGGGAACATAGCCTTTATTAACGATCCCAGAGGACGCTAAACTAGAATTTGGTATTTTATATTAGCCACAATCTACAACAACTCCATCAGCATCCAGCGAAAATGCCATATCAAGGTCTCTGGAAATACAAAAAATTTATTAAAATTTTCAGGAAATTATCCCTGCTGATGTTTTTTCACAGAACAAAGAAAGTCGTTTGAGCGCTGGGCATCTTATATTAAGTTTATTACGAGGTATGTTGATAACTCATGGTTTGGCCGTTTAAGCCCAAGTTTAAGAAACAAATTGCGCGCATTGAAATTACTGGTGCAATCGCCGGTGCTACTCGCAAACGCGTCTTAGAAGCCCTGAAAACTGTAGAAGAAAAAAAGTTTCCGGCTTTATTACTGCGTATCGATAGCCCTGGCGGTACAGTGGGAGATTCTCAAGAAATCTACAGTGCCCTCAAACGTTTGCGGGAAAAAATTAAAATCGTTGCCAGCTTTGGCAATATTTCGGCTTCTGGAGGAGTCTACATCGGTATGGGAGCCGAACACATCATGGCTAACCCAGGTACGATTACAGGTAGTATTGGTGTGATTCTGCGTGGGAATAATTTGGAACGCTTATTAGAAAAAATCGGCGTTTCTTTTAAGGTAATTAAGTCCGGCCCTTACAAAGATATTTTGGCTTTTGACCGAGAACTGACTCAACCAGAAGCAAACATTCTTCAAGAATTGATTGACACAAGTTATCAGCAGTTTGTCCAAACAGTAGCTGATGGCCGTTCTTTGGCAGTAGAAACCGTCAGAAGTTTCGCCGATGGACGGATTTTTACTGGGCAGCAAGCCCTAGAATTAGGTATTGTAGACCGCCTGGGTACAGAAGAAGATGCCCGTCGTTGGACAGCAGAACTAGTGGGACTCGATCCAGAAAAAACTCTTTGCTATACCCTAGAAGAACGTAAACCGTTATTGAGTCGGGTTTTACCAGGGAGCCGCCAGGTTTCATCCGGAATTCGATCTGGAATTGATTGGCTGGAATTTGAAATGTCTACTAGTGGTTTACCCTTGTGGTTGTATAGACCCTAACATCAGTTAGGAGTTAAGAGTCAGAAGTTGAGAGTTTTAACTCCTAACTCCTAACTCCTAACTCCTGACTCCTAACTTTTCTGTTTTAAGGAGGATTTTGGCGTGGAGTGGCAAATGCGGGCTATTCGCGGGGCAACAACAGTTGCCGAAAATACTGTTGAAGCAATGCGAGAAGTGGTTACAGAATTACTTGATGAACTAGAAAATCGGAATCAATTCCAAACCAGTGACATTATTAGTGTCACTTTTTCAGTGACACGGGATTTAGATGCTATTTTCCCGGCTGCCATCGCCAGATCGCGTCCGGGTTGGGATAATGTGGCAATGTTAGATGTCCAACAAATGCATGTCGAAGGCAGTTTACAGCGCTGTATCCGCTTCTTAATTCACGCCAACCTGCCAGCTTCCGCCTCAATTCATCATATTTATTTACGCAATGCCGCTAGCTTGCGTCCAGACTGGAGTTTGCCACAGTCTTTACAAACTTCACAGCCAGCAGTTAAGTCAAAAGTGTAAATTATTTAGACAAATTTTATGTAAAAAAGAAAATTGAATAAACTATTACATTGGTAATTGTGCTGCTGAACGTGGTGTTATTGATGGGAAAATATTACTAACTTTTTGTTGTGATTTGCCATTGAAAGAACACATTCAAAAATATGGAATTGTGCAGCGATCGCACTCAGTTGATTTTGAAGGCTTGTGTTGCTCATGATGTACTGTTGTCACGTAGCGATCGCTTTATCTAACAACACTATTCCTTATGATGATTAAATCTAATTCCTAAAAAAATGTCATAAAGAAATTCAAAAAAGTCTTTTTTTTGTAACAAACCAGAAGTTTGATAACAACCTTTTTCATCTAAAAGAGGCTTCATCAAGTAATAAGTAGGCTGATAATTATACCAAGGAATAGAAGGCCACAAATGATGAATTAAGTGATAGTTTTGTCCTAATATCAAGATATTAAGAATTGAATTAGGATAAACACGGGCATTTTTCCAGCGATCGCGCTCTAAAAAAGGACGATGAGGCAAATAATCAAAAAATAATCCTAGTGTTATCCCGACTACAAAAGCTGGAACTAACCAAAAATTAAGAATGTAACCTAAAAAATGGTACTGAACTGAAATATATATAATTGAAGCGACAATTAAACGACTAATGAACCATTCTAATAGCTCATATTTCCGCCACAATCGGCGTTGAAAGAAAAATACTTCATGATACAAAAACCGAAATGCAATTAACCACAAAGGCCCGCCTGTAGAGACATAATGATCTGGGTCATCTTTGGGGTGATTCACATGGCCATGATGTTGCAAATGTACTCGTGTAAATACTGGAAAAGCAAAAGCCAACATCAATGCACTACCATGTCCTAATATTGCATTAATTATTCGATTGCGATGGGCAGATTGATGACAGGCATCGTGAATTACTGTCCCTGCACAATGCAAGGCAATAGTATTAACACTAAAACATAGCCAGTGCGGCCATTCCCAAAGCCAGTAACCAAAGTTAGATAACACCAACATTCCTACAGCAGCCGAAAACAGCAGTTGTGTTGGATTGAAATCACCAGGAGGTGCTAAAAATTCTTTTGGCGGGATTGTTAATGGCTTTTGTGCCTCCGACGCAAGCATTATTGACATTGAATCCTTACTTTTCGATCAAACATTACGAATATACGATAAAGATTAGGGAATAGTAAAGATTTATAAATTTTTATATACCAAGATTTATCCAGAGCTTAGCCTATCGGCAGATGAATAAAGTTATGATTCCAGACGAGGCTTAGTCTTTGCTTATGAGTGGGGTGTCAAGGGAGATGAGGGAGCAGGGGGAGCAGGTGAGGCGGGGGAAAAGGTTAAAGGGAAAAGGAATAAATTTAATCTTTCCCCTTTTCCCCTTACCCCTTTCCCTTACCCCATAACCTGTTTAGCCCATGCCCATTTCTCCTATAACCCTACTCTAACTGCTTAAATCTTATAGCAGTGACCAGAAAGGAGATGCCATTTAAAGTTACGATGACTTCCCAGATAGCTCCCTAAATTCAGCCCCTATGCAATTAAGAGATTCTCTACGCCGGACAAAAATTGTCGCTACTATTGGTCCCGCCACAAGCAGTCCTGAAATGCTGAAGGCGATTATTGAAGCGGGAGCAACGACACTGCGGCTAAACTTCTCCCACGGGACTCATGCAGATCATCAGCGTAATATTCGCTTAATTAGACAAACTGCTTTTGAACTTAATCAACCAGTAGCTATTCTCCAAGATTTACAGGGCCCAAAAATTCGCTTGGGAAAGTTTGACAATGGATCTATAGTTGTAGCAAAAGGCGATCGCTTCACCTTAACAAATCGTCCGGTTATAGGTACCCAGGAAATTAGCTGCGTCACCTATGATTATTTAGCCCAAGAAGTTCCGGTTGGTGCAAAAATCCTCCTCGATGATGGACGAGTAGAAATGGTGGTGGAGGAAATTAACCGCGATAAAGGTGATTTGCACTGTCGCGTTACCGTGGCTGGAAAACTTTCTAACAACAAAGGCGTTAACTTTCCAGGAGTTTACCTATCAATTAAGGCAATGACCGACAAAGACCGAGAAGATCTGATGTTTGGTCTAGATCAGGGTGTAGATTGGGTAGCACTTTCCTTTGTCCGCAATCCCCAGGATTTGATGGAAATTAAAGAGCTAATTTCCAGTACAGGCAAGCAAGTCCCAGTGATTGCCAAAATTGAAAAACACGAAGCCATTGAACAAATGGAAGCGGTTTTGGCTTTGTGTGATGGTGTGATGGTCGCCAGAGGCGATTTGGGCGTAGAACTACCAGCAGAAGATGTCCCCGTCCTGCAAAAGCGGCTGATTGCAACAGCAAATCGCTTAGGAATTCCCATCATCACTGCCACTCAGATGTTAGACAGCATGGTGAGCAATCCTCGTCCCACTCGTGCCGAAGTGTCAGATGTAGCCAATGCTATTTTAGACGGCACGGACGCAGTGATGCTTTCCAATGAAACTGCTGTAGGTAATTACCCAGTGGAAGCAGTGGCTACAATGGCACGCATCGCCGAGCGCATCGAGCAAGAGGAAGCGGACTCAGCAGTACGTCAACTTAGAGATACCAGACGCTCTATTCCCAACGCTATTAGCCAAGCTGTGAGTCAAATTGCCGAACAACTGGGAGCAGCAGCAATCATGACTCTAACCCAAACGGGAGCAACAGCTCGCAATGTCTCAAAATTTCGTCCCCATACACCAGTTTTAGCTGTCACACCCCATGTGAACGTGGCGCGACAACTACAGATGGTGTGGGGAGTAAAACCATTGCTAGTACTGGGATTGCCTTCCACAGGTCAAACATTCCAAGCTGCAATTAACGTGGCTCAGGAACTCAAATTACTATCTGAAGGAGATTTGGTAGTCATGACTGCCGGTACACTCCAGGGAGTTTCTGGTTCCACAGATTTGATTAAAGTTGAGGTAGTAACAGCAATACTAGGTCATGGAATTGGATTAGGCCAGGGTTCGGTGAGCGGTCGCGCACGGGTGGCTAATACTGGCATGGATGTTAGTAACTTTAATCCCGGAGATATTTTGGTTGCTTCCCGCACTAATGCCGATTTTGTAGAGGCAATTCGCAAAGCTGCTGGGATTATTACGGAAGATGAAAGTCTAACAAGTCACGCAGCAGTCATCGGTTTACGTCTTGGTGTGCCAGTGATTGTCGGCGTCAAGCAGGCGACGCAAGCAATTCGCGACGGCGCAATTATAACCCTGGATTTACAACGAGGTTTGATCTACTCTGGGGCGGTGAAAACGTCTTAGTACTGGGGATTGCAAAGATGGCTTTGCTAAGGGAAAAGGGGAAAGGTTAAAGGGAAAAGGAGGGATCTTTCCTTTACCCTTTGCCCCATGCCCAATGCCTCATACTTCTCTGCGAGAGGCTGCGCCAACGGCTACGCTCAGTACAAGTGCCCAATGCCCTTTACTTAACAGTTGCGATCGCTACCCCAAGCCATGCGGCAAAGTTTTGCTGCTGTGTAGAATTGGGAAAATCAACAGGTTTCACTTGATACCTGGTAGGATTTGGTGAACCTAGTTTAATGGAATAAGTACGCAGTTCGTCTTGGTGAAAAACTGCGACCTCAATGCGATCGCTTGCTTGGTAATCTTTGAGGCGATCGCTTAAACTATTGGCTGTTACCTTAATTCCATTAATTGCCAGTAACTCATCACCCGCATCAATTCCCCCTATTTGTGCGGGTGAACCTGCTTCTACAAACTTAATAATCTCCCGTCCATTTTCAGTATTGATTCTGACACCAAAGTATGGTTCTTCCTGCTGTTCTGCTACTAACTGTAAACCAAAGGGTTCTAAATACTGATTAAATGGCAAATCTTCAGTGGTATGAATGTAGCGCTCGAAAAAGTCAGCTAAATCAATTCCTGCCACAGATTCTATAACTTCTTGCAACTGTTCTTGGGTATAGCCAATTTCCGCTTCTCCAAATTGCTGCCACATTTTCAGCATTACGTCATCGAGGGAACGCTGATTACTGTGAGTTGAGCGAATCAATAAATCCAGCAATAGCGATATCATTTCTCCTTTTAAATAATAAGAAATTTGGGAATTACCGCTATTGGCATCTGGCCGATAGAGTTTAATCCAAGCATCAAAACTCGACTCGGCAAGAGGCTGTACTTTCCGCCCCGGCGTAGTCTCATATCTGGTAATTTCTTTACTTAAATGATTCAGATAGGACTTAGCATCATAAATTCCTGCCCGTAAAGGAATTAACAAATCGTAGTAACTAGTAGTTCCTTCACAAAACCACAAGCATGGAGTGTAATTTTCCTGGTCATAGTCAAAAACCTCTAATGCTTTTGGGCGAATTCGCTTGACATTCCACAAGTGAAAGAACTCGTGTGCTACTAATTGCAGAAAGCGATCGTATTTTTCTGGAACGCGAAACCCAAAACGCTGATAAATTAAGGAACAAGAATTTTTATGTTCCAAACCCCCAAAAGCTTGACTAAATAAATGTAATAAAAACACATATCGTTCATAGGGCAAACCGCCGAACATCTGTGCTTCTACCTGAATAATTTTTTGGATATCAGCAATCATCTGCTGAATTTGATAATTCCCTTGTCCCCAAATTGCCAATTCATGGGGTTTCCCAAAAACCTCAAATTGATATAATTCGTGGCGACCAATTTCAAATGGGCTATCCACGAGAGTATCAAAATCGCTAGCTAAAAAAGTATTCGTTTCGTTGTTAATGGCAGGTAAAGCAGTAGTGACCCGCCATTCTGGGTACGGTGGTACGATGGTGACACGAATCGGTTGTTTTTCCCAGCCAGGTATTCTAAAAAATATTGCTGCACCGTTGAAATAACCGTGGGTAGCATCTAAGTGATTTGTCCGTACCGATAGCTCATTGGCAAAAATGCGGTAACGTACAGTTAATTCTGAAACACCTATTTTATCTACCTGCCAATGGTTTTTACTGTTTTTCTGCCAAGGCAAAGGCTTGTCGTCCGCAAAAGCCACAAAATCCTGTAAGTTTTTGGCGTATTCCCGAACCAAGTATGACCCTGGTGTCCATACTGGCAGTTTTAAATCAAGAATCGGCCAGGGATAATTTACAAGGCGTAAAGTCACCTCAAACAGATGAGTTTCTGGTTCAGGCATTGCCACCAAGTAATGAATCGTTGGTGCAGTTTCCTGGACGTGGGTATTGGGTCGAGATGCAGTTGCTTCAGTCATCTTGTGTGCTGAGTTAATATTAATGAGATTCTTATATTTGTCTCAATAATGACAAATTTGTTTTTTAAATTTTGACTTCTATTCCTGGGGCTGCTGGGGAAATAGCTCAATAAAAACGAAGATTAAGCACGAACTTCTCAAGTATGCCTAAAACTTGAGTCACCAAGATGATTATAAAACTGGATTTCGAGATTGTTAAAAAAGATGTATTGCAAAGTGCGCTGTGCTGAGTGTAAATCTACTGATTTCATTGCTCAGAACAATTAACACTCCTAACCTAACGTGAGCTTAACTTATTGGTTAATTTTCATACTTTGCATTGAGGCAAATGAAGATCTAAATAAGAGCTAATCCTATTTAACCAAAAGCCTTTATGTATCGTTTAAGCGGGCGGCGGGAATCGAACCCGCATTAATAGCTTGGAAGGCTATAGTTTTACCACTAAACTACGCCCGCAAGTTTCCAACTTTTTAAGTTTAACACAGTTATATAGAAAATTCAAACATTTATTTTTATAAATGTAGGTGGTTGAACAAAATCAAACCCAACAATACAAATATTTTTAGGTATTGGGTTGAGGAACGAAATCCAACTTAGGGTTAAATTGATAAAATTTTTAATAAATAAGGGTTTTAGATTTTTATCTAGTGAGAGTCATTAAACATACTTAAGCAAGTGTAACTAATTTATTTGCTATGGATAATTAGCTTCTTTCACCTTCATTCATTTAAGAAGAGAATCAAAAACCATGTGTATTACACCATAATTATAAAAAAAACAACTAGCCAAAGTAAATTATTTTACCTTACAATGAAAGGTAAAGTATAAAAAATATCTTAAAAAGACTACTATCAACTTTATTCATCTATGGTATATGAGATTATACAAAGCCGTTTAGGCAATGACTTACTAGTTTATTATCAAAGTCAAGGTAAGGATTGTAACTCTGTAGAAGAAGCTATACAGATTTTAAACAGTACCCACGACACAGGGGTTCTATGGTATTTGCTAACTAAATCCCTGATACTATCAGACTTGCAACTACAATTGTGCGCTGTCATAGAAACAGACAAAGTTAATGATGGTCAAGTTAAAACCAGTAGCAAATCTGAACTGAAGACATTCAACTATACCTTAGATAGCGGGGATATTGTATGTTTTAAGGTAGTTAAGGCAGGTAAACCAGCTCTCATGCCTGGAGTAGGATTGCCAAAGGAGGTAGTGAAGGTAGCTGTCAAAGCTGCTCAGCAAGAATTCAAGATATATGAGTCTCCTGCTGAAGTTCCCCTAACCGCCAAGAATGCCGAAAAGCATATCAGGAAGGGATTTGCAGAATGGTTAAAACTGTACTCAATAACGCAAGACCAACTTGAAGCTGAGAAGCCCAAGTACTTAGAAGACGCTTCTAAAGGTAAGGGTAAACTAGCCCAATGGCTCCAAGCTAATGGAACAGAGAAAGCACTCAAATTCTTGAAAAAGTTTGAAGTACCTAAATCCAAAACAAACGCTCTACCTGCATAAACTAAATAGCAAAAACTATCAAACGCTTATCATAACTCCATTCAGGGCACTAAACTAAATCGGTAAATTTCAAATCCACATATCACAATACAGTTACAAAGAAAATTCAAACATTTAGTTGGAATTGGCAGACTGAATTTTGATCCGGACATACAGATTGCTGAAATCTGGTTTTGTACCATCTTGATTCTGGGCTGGAAGAAAGTTCTCTGTTCGGAAAATTTGGTTTAGGATTTGCTCATATGTACTTTTTTCGCTTCCCAGTGTTGCTGGTTGTATTTCTAAAACTATGGCTTGTTGAAAGTTGCCATTGCGATCGATTACTAAGCTGGCTAAAAGTTGTGCTGGCTGAAGTCCAGAATTTTGGGGGAGAAAACTGGGGTCAAATTGTTTTGTATTACTACCTCTATATACAGCGATCGCATCTGGCAAACCATCCTGTATAAATTTTCCTGATTTTATCAAGTTACTCACTTCATCTCTAAGTAAAGGAGCTACGATCGCTACTGATGCTCCCTGAGTAGAAGTTGGTGAAGTTTGCCCTGTGGGAGTTGGTGAAGTTTCCCTTGGTGGGGTTGGTGTAGTTTGTCCTGTGGGAGTTGGTGAAGTTTGCCCTGTGGGAGTTGGCGCACTTCCACTTGGTGGAGTTGGCGGAATTTGTCCTGTGGGAGTTGGCGGAATTTGTCCTGTGGGAGTTGGTGTAGTTCCCCTTGGTGGAGTTGGTGTAGTTTGTGGGGTAGGAGTTGATGGAAGACCCGATGGTAGCGGCGTTCCCTGTCCTAATTTTAAATCTTGACGGCGGTTCCAAGGAAGATTACCCACTGGAATTGTAGGTGTAGGTGTCGCTGTGGGTGTAGGTATCGGCTTGGGAACTTTTTTTTGCAAAGAGGGTTGATTATTAGTTGGAGAAATATCGGTTTTTCTCTGTGATTGGAGATTATCGGCAGACTTAATTGCAGTAGAATTTTGATTTTTTGGCGTAGTTCTTGCTGCTACAGACTTTTGAGTTGAAGATAATTTCTTTGGTGAAACTATCTTAGCTGTTGATTGCGATTTGCTTGTTGATTTTGTTGGAGGAGCAACGTCTATCAATTCAATGGGTATTGTCGATTGACTTTCCTGAGGAAACCAGAGAATAAATATATTTGATGAGCGCATCAACAACCAGAACACCAGCAAGTGGAGAGACACTGAAGCGACGGTGACAGAAATCCACAAACCTGGTGGATCGGTGTGTCGCCTCCAGACTTTGGCTGGAATTGGAGTTTTGTCTGCAACCGATGGTTCCATATTATCTTTGAAACTGCTTCTGATTAAGCACTTTTACTAATTTGTATGCTTTAACCAGTTATCAGTTTTCACTCCCTAATTTAGAATCCAGTCTAAATTTTAGCGATTAATCATTACCTCTGATGTAACGGCGAAAGTTAGAACTGTTTCATCAACTCCTTTCAGTTCTAAGGGACTTCCTTTAGTAATTTCTTCTTCTTGCAAATAATCTGCCACAGCAGCAGAAACCAATATCGTACCGGGAATAGCAGCAGATTGTAACCTAGCAGCAATATTCACACTCGGCCCAATGGCAGTATAATCAGCACGTTCAGCGCTGCCAAACATTCCCACAACTGCTGTACCTTGGTGAATACCACAACGAAACTGCACGCCAGTTTGTCTGTCACCATCAAATACACCTTGTTCTCGCCACCGCTGGTTTAATTGCTCCAAAGAGCGGTGCATTCCTCTGGCTGTATTGATAGCACGACGTACTTGTTCGTTGGGAGTTAGTTCTTCCGGCGCTCCATACAAAGCTAAGATAGCGTCTCCCATAAATTTATCTACAGTGCCGCCATTAGCAAATACAACCTTGGTCATAGCTTCTAAATATTCATTGAGCAACTCTGCTACTCGCCGCGATCTAAGGGTATTTGCTAGCTGCGTGAAACCCACAATATCACTAAACAAAACTGTAATTAAACGTGGTTCTGGACGCAAATCTAATGCCAAATCTCCAGCCGCAGCTTTTTGCACCAACACAGCCGGCAAAAACCGCTTGAGTACGGATTCTGTGAGATATGTATTTAATTCCGAGATTCGTCTTTCATTTTCTTTCAATGCTAAGAGGTTGCGAACCTCTGCTAAAAGCTCCCTGTCATTGAATGGTTTTGCTAAATAAGCATCAGCACCATGTTCTGTGCCTTCGATGCGAGTTTCTTCGTCAACTTTGGCTGTGAGCAAAATGATTGGTATTCCTTTCAACTTTTCCTCGCTGCGGATCATCTGAATCATTTCCAGTCCGCTAACCAAGGGCATCATTAAGTCAGTAAGAATCAAGCTAGGTATAATTTCTTTAGCTAGGCGATACCCTTCATAACCGTTACGAGATGTTTGTACTTGATAGCCATTGCGACGCAGGATATCAGATACATAACTTCGTAAATCCGGGTTGTCATCCACAACTAGAATACAGTGCCCTGTGCCCAGTGGTAATTCTTGAGTTTCAGAAGTGGGCAATAAGTTTTTTGTAATATGTTCAAAATTATCTGCTGTTTGATCTAGCAGTTCTAAATCAGCCAGTTCTACACTAGCCCGACTTGTATTTAGTTCAACAGGGATTTCTAGCACTTGCTCTGTGGGTAAGTGAGCAGTACCAGTAACTAGCGATAATTTAAAGGTAGTACCTTCACCATAAACTGAATCTACACTAACTTGACCGCTATGTAATTCTACTAATTCTTTAACTAAAGCTAAACCCAAACCACTACCTTCATAGGAACGGTTTGCTGAACCTTCAGCTTGCCGGAAGCGCTCAAATAAATGGGGAATTTGTTCTTTAACAATGCCAATTCCAGTGTCTTGTACTTCTAAGATGCAGCGATCGCCTGCGAATTTTAGCCTGACGCTGATTGTCCCACCTTCGGGAGTAAACTTCATGGCATTTGATAGCAGGTTGTAAACAACCTTATCAAATTTTTCCATATCCAAGTACACCGTAGGACATTCATTTAAGTGTGTAGTCAGTTGCAGCCCTTTTTTCTCGCAGTAGGGGCGAAAAGATTCAACAATTTGGCTGACAAATTCCACTAAATCGCAGGGACGAAAACTAGGCTGCATTCTTCCTGCATCCAGACGTTGTAAATCCAGCAGTTGATTAACCAGTCGCAGTAAACGACGGGAGTTACGCAAAGCAATAGCACTTTGGGAATATGATAATCCCTCACCAGCCCCCACTGCTGACTCTAAAGGCCCCTGAATCAAGGTAATGGGAGTGCGAAATTCATGGGAAATATTTTGAAAAAATTCTGTTTTTTGTTTGTCTAATTCAAATAAGCGTTCTGCTTGTTGGCGAGTTTTTTCATATAAGCGTGATTGCTGTACAGCGATCGCAGCCTGAGCTGCTACTGCTTTAGCTAAATCGATGTCAGATAATAACCAATTACGTGTTTTATTACTTTCACATAAGGTAATACTACCGATGCATTTGCCATCAGCTAATAATGGCACCACCATTAGCGATCGCGCTGGCATTTTCAAAGACAAATCAAAACTCTGTATTTCTCTGGGAGAATGATTGACATCAATAATTACCACTGGTTCGTGTGTCTGGAGGATCTCTTGTAAAATTGGATTCTCTTTTATGGAAGTTTGAGAATTAGGTAATTCCGTTAATACGTAATTATTATTACTTATATTTTTCTCTGTAACTGGCGAACCGAAATTTTCCCTATGTTGAAAGCTGTCATACAATCCCACAGACTGAACAAACTCGTCTTCCTCTGTCCACAGAGATAGAACACAGCCATCAACTTGTAAAGCTTGTCCCAATTGCTGAGTAATAGCTGCAAAAATATCTTCAGGATCTAGGCTAGAGCGAATCGCACTAGTAATTGTATTAATCAAACTCTCTCGCTTAGCTAGGGCACGTACTTGTTCGTAAGCATAAGCTTGAGATAAAGCTAAGGCTGCTTGATCCGCCACCATCAATACTAGTTGCACTTCATCGTCTCCCCAGGAACGGGGCAGGGAACACTGGTGCAGTGCTAGGACTGCCATCAATTCCTGTTGACAAATTAGTGGTACAACTAAACTAGAACAAATTTCTGCGGCAGCAAAAGCTTCTCGACGTTGTTGCAGTTCTGGGGTATCACCCTGAATCCGCTCATCATCTATTACATCATGAATTACTTGAACTTCACGGGTTTCCCAAACCGTGTGAGCCAGCAATGAAGAGGGGGAGATGGGGAGATGGGGAGATGGGGGGACAATAGGAACATTGCTCTGCTTGTCTTTGTGTCCTTGTATCAGTGTATCCTCATCACTTTTTTCTTCCGGAGGCTTTTGATAGATAAATCCTTTATCTGCCAACTGTTCATCTTGGAAGGGACGCAACAAACAGACATCCACCTCCAACATCTGACCCACTGAATCTACAATTGCCTGCAAAATTTGTCGATAGTCTAATGCACTGCGAATTGTATTTGTGACTGTATTCAGCAGCGATTCTCGCCTGAGTGTGCGGGTAAGTTCGCGGGTACGGGCTTTGAGGACATTGTGGGTATCTAAAGCTTGGCGTACAACTCCTTTAAGTTCCTCTGCTTCCCACGGTTTAGTAACATATTTGAAAACCTTACCAGCGTTGATTGCTTCCACCAGGTCTTCGACATCGGTGTAGCCAGTTAAAATAATCCGGATAATATCTGGGTATTGAGTTGCTGTCAGGCTCAAAAATTCTGTACCGCTCATCATCGGCATCCGCTGGTCAGAGATGATCACCGCGACCTCTCCTTCTTGAGCCAGCAAATCAAGTGCCGCAGGGCCAGAGGTTGCTCTTAGCACCTTATAGTCACGATAGAAAGTGCGGTAGAGCAAATCAAGGTTGTCTGGTTCATCATCAACAACCAAAATTTTAGGCTTACTGTTTGCTTGGGATTTCATGCACCGCTTTCCTGCTGCAACGGCAGTCGGATAAAGAATAATCTGATGGGATGAGGATTTTTCTGAGTCAGGTAAGAGCAGAGCATTTCGACCAATAAGGCTGTTTGGCTACATGACTGCTGAGTTTGGGAGCGTTTACTCACAGTGATTTATCTCAATGACTGATATCGATTACTGTTTGCTCTAGTACAGAGTAATTGATTTTATAGTCTGTTTTAGTGTGATGGAGTCTATACTTGCTTGCCAAATGTTCTTTCACCTCCAATGAGCAATCTCTGATACTACATACAGCACTCATGGCTAGCTGAAAAATCCAGATGAAGCTGCATATTAAGTTTTCCCCGCACAGCAGTTGTACTAACACTTGCAGGTAAATTTTATTTATGGTAGTCATGGTAGAGCCAATAATATTAAAACAAAAAGATTTAAAGCCAAAGTATACTATTAGACAAATGCCTCTTTCCAATTTAGCAATCAGAACTATCATAAAGACAAGTGCTGGTGGTTAAGAAGTAGAATTAGGGATTTGTGGTGTTGGGTACTGCGAATTGAAATTAAGCATCAGGGAAAGAAGTTATGGGAATACTCTGCAATCTTTAGTGACATTGAGAACTTCATACGACACGGAGATAGTATCAGAGCTGTTTTTCACGTCTTGTTCATCTGCCTTATCCCCTGTTCTCTGGCAGTCCCCGGCCTTCTATTGCTTTAAAGACTGTTTTAAAATTTTTCAAAAATTTTCTTTGAATCAAATCAATACTAAAGTAGCCTTGAAATATCGGTTTTTTCACTCTTACCACCAACAGCCAATCCATCCAACTTCTCATCATTTCCAAATTCGTATGGCTACACCTGCTGATTTAGTTAGTGTTGCCCAAATTATTGCTGAAAGTTTTCACTCACAAAAAGGTATGTGGGGATGGACTTTTCCTTTGTTACGTCTGGGTATTTACGAAGACTTGAGACATCGCATAGTATCACCTGCGCCTCGTCATGTTTGTTTAGTTGCTTTGGATTATACTACTGGTGCTGCTAGTAACTTAGTAGGTACTGTAGAACTTGGTGTGCGTTACAGCGATTCCTGGAGTCAAGAGGGCTTGGGTTTTCCTTATTTATCCAACTTGGCGGTTCACCCAAATTATCGTAGGCATGGCGTAGCGTCAGGGTTACTAAATCGCTGTGAAAAAATCTCTCAAGAATGGGGATTTAAAGACTTATATCTCCACGTTCTAGAAAATAACCACCAGGCAAGGCAGCTTTATTTCAAGCTGGGATATCGAGTACATAAAGTTGAATCGAATTGGCATACATTTTTGTTGAGACGTTCGAGCCAGATGTTATTGCATAAAGACTTAAGTGCTGATTCTATTCTCTAAATTTTCTTCGAGCATCTATCTATAATTTTGAATGTTGCGATCGCTTTGAACAAATTCTAGAGGTTGTTGGGAAAGTCCTTGGCAACACCGTCTTCTTGCTTTGAGAGAATAGAAAATAGTATCTACCAAATAAAGTGAGATTATATAGCAAGGGACTGGTGACTGGGGACTGCGTCAAAAGTCTTTTGATGTCTGAGTTTTCTTGTCTGTTAATGTCCTAACCACCAAGGCTTTGGCTGTACATCAAGACAAAATTATTGGCACTCATCCAACATCCTCTTAGTAATGCTGGCAATCTCAGGATAAATTAACTTCATCTCAAACCTTGAAAATAAGCGAAGATAAGTAGATTGTAGTGAATATTTATCGTCAAGATCGGGCAGGAGGTAAAGCATTACTGTCTTTTTGGTTTCCAAAATCAGCAACTGCTCAACCCAGAGGGCAAAAGGCCGTAAGAAACAATGAAACAGGGTTTTAGCTCGATTAATATTTCTTAACTTAACTTGGTTTTTTGATACCGATTTATCGTTTCAAAACCAGATCAAAGGCAGATATAGGAATCCATCGGTGATTTTTTTGAAATTAATATCTAGCTTGGGACAATTTTGAAATATATTTTTCTTTCAAGTATGATTAAAATTACAAATGGTAGTTTTAATTTCTA
>Ga0314812_100005_pt1 | contig 38330 bp, 31 predicted proteins | sample STEome_9_FD_202336 | JGI IMG/M metagenome (GOLD analysis project Ga0314812, IMG submission 202336) | Metatranscriptome of soil surface biofilm microbial communities from soil inoculated with nitrogen-fixing consortium DG1, State College... ...
GCAGGCAGAAGAGAAAATTTGCGAACAAAAGTTACTACTAGATGTAGCAAAAGACGCAATTATAGTACAAAATATCCACAACCAAATCTTATTTTGGAATCAAAGCGCCCAAAGTCTCTACGGTTGGAAAGTTGAGGAAGCTGTGGGTAAAAATATTGGGCAACTTTTGTATCAAGGAACTTCACCACAGTTTGAAGATGCTTACTTAAGTGTCATAAATACTGGTGAATGGCGGGGTGAATTGTATCAACTAACAAAAGAAGGTAAGGAAATTATTGTTGAAAGTCGGTGGATATTGTTACAGCATGATAATGGACAACTCAAATCGATTTTGAGCGTGAATACCGAAATTACACAGCACAAACAATTAGAAGCTCAACTTTTGCGATCGCAACGCTTGGAGAGTATCGGTAGTCTAACTAGCGGTATCGTTCATGACCTCAATAATCTACTATCGCCGATTTTGATGTCAGTTCAGTTATTGCAAAAAAAAATTCCTGACACCCAAAGCCAGAAAATACTACAAACCTTAGAAAATAATGTCAAACGCAGTGCTAATTTGCTCAAGCAAATTTTGACTTTTGCACGCGGTATTGAAAGCAAACGAAGAATTCTTGAAATTCAACCTCTAATGGCAGAAATTGAGCAAATTATCGCTCAAACATTTCCCGATTCTATTATCTGCCAAATAGATATTCCCAAAAATCTTTGGCAAGTCCGGGGAGACGCAACTCAACTACATCAAGTGCTGATGAATTTAGTAGTCAACGCCCGCGATGCTATGCCCGATGGCGGTATCTTGAAAATCGTAGCAGAAAATGTTGTGATCGGCGAACATTCTGCCCAGATTAATATTAATGCCAAAGTGGGTTCTTATATTGCGATCGTGGTTACTGATACTGGTATGGGTATGTCTTCGGAAGTACAACAACGAATTTTTGAACCATTTTTCACCACCAAAGATGTCAGCAAAGGTACGGGTTTAGGACTCTCCACAGCCCTAAGCATCATTAAAAATCACGGTGGTTTTGTCAATCTTTACACTCAGGTAGGCAGAGGTACTCAATTCACAGTGTACTTACCTGCTTTAACATCCACACAAACCCCTTCGGTTTCTCAGAAACTCGAATCAGTTACTGGAGATGGCTAATTGATTGGGGTAGTGAAAGTATTACAGATTAGAAAAACTCTATCGACCAAAACTTTCTGCTCGCGTTAGAAATTGGTTAATATTAGTTAACATGATACGCCGTTATTACTATTCTCTTGTCTGGACTATATACGGACTCGACTCTTGGGTATTCGTTATGAATCCACCATACTTTTATTCTATTAGACTGTGCAGGTGCGCTACCTGACATTGAATATCCCGCCTGAGTCATCAACGTTTCAAAAGTATTTGAGTCGAGAACCGTACAATTAAAAGCTGTTAGCCCCTGTATCTGATGTCTGTTTAGGGTCATAAGTACCCTGGTAAGTCGTAAAAATTCTATATCCTGGTAATACTAAAGCAATTCCAGCTAACTCGTGAATTTTACCGGGATATTTATAGGGCATATCATCTGGTACGCTCCCACCAATGCGAAAACTAAAACCAAGTAGCCATATATACAAACCAGGTATTAGTAAATCCATACTATATGCGATAGCTCTCATTGCCTCATTTTGTTTCAACGAAGCACAATTTCTGGCTATAGGAAATTTTTTAGAGATACTCTTTAGGTTTGTGTTTTTTAACATGGTCTTAATTTCAATCCCTACAGGGATTTAGTAAGTCTCAAGTGTTTCAATCCCTTATAGGGAGAAAGTCTTTTGCAAGCTCAGATAGAAAGCAAGGATATCGAAAAGTTAGTTAGTTTCAATCCCTTATAGGGAGAAAGTGTTTTGCAACCTTGCTAACCTTTGAAAGCTTTGCTGTATTTGGGTTTTAAGGTTTACTTTCGCAGATGCCTAAATAATAGCAAAGTTTTCAAGCCTTGTAAGAGTAAAAGGTGTTTAAAAAGCTTATACCGCAAGGTGCGCGACAGTTATAATGGACTACAGGCTAAGAACGGCTGTAGGGCAACCCAACATTTTGCGGATTTGTTGGGTAAGGTATTGCCCCAACCCAACCAACAAATACCCTTAACTCGAATCGGTTACTGGAGAAGGTTAATTGGGGAGTGCGGGGATGAGAAAGATGGGATTTGGAAGAAGTATTTAGAAAAAATTGTAAAAATTAACGTCAGTAGTTTGCTGTTCTCAGGTAAAAAGGTTGTGGCATTTGCTGACATTGGTATCAGGTATTTTGCTTAAAACCTTGACTACAAAAGAATTTTTACATAAATTGGTGCAAAATTTAGCATCAATTAACGTAGATTTACATAATTTTGCTGTGAGGAGAGATTTTTTCTCTATGGTTTTTGTTACAATTATTAAAATTTTTCCCTAAAAATACCATTATGGCTTTATATGCAGAATTACATAGACATCTAGGCGGTTCGGTCGTACCCAGAGTATTGTGGCGATATTTCGAGCGACATTCTCCGGAGTTGATTTCCCGCTTTGGTGACTATTCGGAATTTGAAGATTTTTACACCCGCCCACGCAATACCCTAGATGAGTATCTAGAATTGCACACCTTGGTAGAAAGCGTCCAAACTGTAGAGACTTTGCCTTATTTTATCTATCGCTTGCTGCGGGGTGCTTACATTTTTGAAAATTTGGCTTATCTGGAACTGCGCTACACTCCCTATTTACGGACACCTGAACATTTGAGTCAATCAGACAGAATTGACAAGATGGCAGAAATTGTCCAAGTGGTAGGAAAAGCTAGTCATTTGCCAGAATATCCCATTGTTACTAGCCAAATTCTTTGTATGCACACGCGTTTACCTTATGAGGTGAACAAAGCGATTATTGATTTGGCAGCGCAAAATAAGGATTATGTCTGTGGAGTAGATGTAGCTGGGGGTGATAGCTATTATGCCGATCGCCTCCAAGAATGGATTAGTCTATATAATTATGCGCGATCGCTCGATGTTAACACCACCGGACATTTATTTGAAACTACCGCCGGTTGTTACCCCCAATTGTTACCCTACTTGATGCGAATTGGTCACGGCATTCAAATTCCTTTATTGTATCCAGAATTACTTCCGGATTTAGCTAGACGCGGGCAGTGTTTAGAGGTTTGCCCAACGACTTATCTAAAAACTGGTACATTACAGGATATACGTCAACTTAAATTAGTTTTTGACCGTTGTTTTGATGCCGGTGTCGATATCGCTATTTGTACTGATAATGCTGGTTTACACAATGTACGTTTGCCTTGGGAATATGAAAATCTCTTGACTTACGACATTATTAGTTTTGAACAACTCCAAGCTTGTCAGGATGCAGCGTTTCGCCATGCTTTTGCTTGGCCTTACAGGCAACGTCCAGTATCCTTATTGAACGGATTACTGAAACTTGAATCACCTAAAGTTTTGGCACTAAGCGAAAGTAATTAGATTAGGACTTACGCAAGAACTCTCTCAAACTCTTATAACTTCGTGCCCTTCTCTGACGAGACGCTGCGCGAATGCGTCCTTTGCGGTTAGTTTATTCATACTTTTGCGTAAGTCCTATAGATAAAGAAGTCAGAATTCAGAATTGGTAAATTCAGCAATGGTTTAAATGTGGATTAACACCTGCTAGTGATTGTTCATTTGCCATTCGTCGAGAATTTATCAGGACTTACGCACAGGTAACGGAGAATCGAACCACAGAGGACGCAGAGGGCACGGAGAAATAAGAGTTTCAGAGAGTTTTTGCGTAAGTCCTATTTATGCTGAATTCTGACTCCTGAATTCATAAATTTTTTTTGCTTAAAATCCCACAAACAATTTATCAAAAATCGCTTTTTAATTGAGCTTTCTTCATATTTAATCAAAATTTCTACTAAATTTACTCTCTCAATCTCTCTGTCGCCAGAAGCTATAAACTATAACTTATGGCATCTACTATTCAAGCTCTACCAAAAGAAGTTGTATATCTGATTACAGCAGGAGAGGTCATTGACTCTCTAGCCTCTGTAGTGCGGGAATTAGTGGAAAATTCCCTAGACGCAGGTGCAACACGAATTATAGTTTCCCTATGGCCAGAACAATGGCGAATTCGCGTTGCAGACAATGGTTGTGGAATGAACCTAGAGGATTTGCAACAAGCAGCCACAGCCCACAGTACCAGTAAAATTCGTTCTAGTGCCGATTTGTGGAAAATTAACAGCTTGGGTTTTCGGGGTGAAGCTTTACATAGTTTAACGAATCTGGCAGATTTAGAAATTTTGAGCCGTCCTGCGGATGGAAAATTAGGGTGGCGAGTAGTCTACGGCTATGGCGGAGAAGTTAGGCAAGTGGAAGTAACTGCCATTGCCCCTGGTACAGTGGTGACAGTTTCCAATCTTTTCGGTAATTGTTCATCTCGTCGTCAGGGACTACCGACAACAGCACAGCAAATGAAAGCCGTGCAAGCAACAATTCACCAAATTGCCTTGTGTCATCCCCGCGTCACCTGGCAAATTTGCCAAAATGATCGCCAATGGTTCACCATCTCAAGAACTGCCACAACCGGGCAACTACTACCGCAGATCTTACCCCAAGTCCGACAGGGCGATTTGCAAGAAGTCAAACTCGAAGTACCCAACCCGGTAAACTCAGAACTCCCCACTCCTCACTCTCTCCCCAATACTCCTAACTCCTCACTCCTGACTCCTCACTCTCTCCCCACTCCCCACTCAACACTAAACTTAGTAGTAGGATTACCCGATCGCTGCCATCGCCATCGTCCAGATTGGGTACGTGTGGCCATTAACGGACGTATGGTAAAGTCAGCAGAATTGGAGCAGACAATATTATCAGCATTTCACAAAACATTACCACGCGATCGCTATCCAATTTGTTTTCTGCATCTTGTGATTTCGCCAGATCAAATTAATTGGAATCGTAATCCTGCAAAAACAGAAATTTATCTCAATGAAATAACTTATTGGCAAGAGCAAATTATCGCAGGAATTAACCAAGCACTACAAATTTCTGCTGTCAATCTCAAAGAAACTGTCCACACAACAAGAGTAAGTACATTACTCAAGGCCGCAGAAGCTAAAGGCGGTTACAATTTCAATCCTCAAAATCCCAACGGCGATGACAAAATTCCTAACTCTCCACTCTCAACTCCTAACTCTCTAAAAGCTGTGGCACAAGTAAATAATACTTATATAGTTGCCGAACATTCTGGTGGAATGTGGTTAGTGGAACAGCACATTGCCCACGAACGAGTTTTATATGAGCAATTATGCGATCGTTGGCAACTAGTTTGTGTTGAACCGCCGATTATTCTCTATCACTTGTCCCCAGCGCAAGTATCCCAATTGCAACGCATCGGCTTAGATATAGAACCCTTTGGCGAACAACTTTGGGCTGTTCGTAACCTACCCGCAATGTTACAGCAACGCCAAGATTGTGCAGAAGCCATTTTAGAATTGAGTTTGGGAGGTGACTTACAAACAGCGCAAGTTGCTGTGGCTTGTCGCAGTGCAATTCGGAACGGTACGCCATTGAATCTACAACAAATGCAGACACTTTTAGATGATTGGCAACGCACTCGTAACCCCCGCACCTGTCCCCACGGACGCCCAATTTATTTATCACTAGAAGAGTCAGCCTTAGCCCGTTTTTTCCGACGTAATTGGGTAATTGGTAAAAGTCACGGAATTTAACTTAACGTGAGTTCAATGAAAGTTGGTGACTGTTGAGTGTTGACTGTTGACGGTTCACAGTAGGGGCGAACGACCGTACGCCCTTAGAGGATGTTTGAAAAGTTTTGGGCGAATATAATTCGCTACTACACAAGCAAAGTCCGCCTGCGCGGACTAACAGAAAATCAAGGTTTTAAAACCCACGGAGGTGGGTTTAGTCTGTGTAGCCGCGATTTCTAATCGCCGAGTTTTGTATTAATTTAGACTTTTCAAACATCCTCTTACGGGAAGTAAAAGCGAAAACTCTGCCCCTTGTCCTAGTTCTGATTTGACATTTAGTCGTCCACCATGTTTTTCCATAATAGAATAACTAATGGATAATCCTAAACCCGTTCCTCCCCCCACAGGTTTTGTTGTAAAGAATGGGTCAAATAATCGTTGCTTCACTTCCTCAGACATTCCAATTCCATTATCTACAATTTCAATGTTGATTGTATGAGAATTAATCATCTGAGTACGAATTTTAATTGTGGGAATTTTGAGTTGTTGATTTTCTCCTTCATTGATAGGAAATGAGCAATCTAAAGCATCAATAGCATTGTTCAAAATATTCATAAACACCTGATTTATCTGACTGGCATAGCAATTAACTTCTGGTAAATTTTCATATTCCTTAATCACATTGATGGCGGGGCGATATGGTTTTTTTTCTAGACGATGATGCAACACAAGCAAAGTACTATCGATTCCTTCGTGAATATTCACAGGTTTCATTGCTGCTTCATCTAACCGTGCAAAATTGCGGAGAGAAAGCACGATTTGACGAATCCGAACTGCTCCTACTTTCATTGATTCCAACAATTTTTGCAGGTCTAATTTGAGGAAATTTAAATCTGTTGATTCTACTTCTTCTTCAATCTCCGCCACAGGTTGAGGATAGTAGCGGTGATACAGTTCGATTATGTGCAACATCTGTTGAAAATATTCATTGGCATGGGTGAGGTTAGCATAGATAAAATTAATCGGGTTATTAATTTCATGGGCAACACCCGCCACCATTTGCCCTAGAGAAGACATTTTTTCAGTTTGAATTAATTGGGTTTGCGTGCGTTTAAGTTCCTCTAAAGCTGCTGATAGATGTTGATTTTTATCATTCAACTCTTGAGTTCTTTGCTGTACCTTATGCTCTAAACTATGGCTATACTCTTCTAGTTGAGCTTTTGCCACAGCTAGATTGTTATAGAGCATGGCATTTTGCAGCGATATGGCAGTTTGGGATGTTAGCAGATGCAGAACCTCAAGACGTTTTTGGGTAAAGACTCCAGTTGTTAAACTGTTTTCTAAATATAAGATGCCAATGAGTTTGCCACGATTGTGAATCGGCGTACACAGCAAGCTTTTTGGTTGGTATTGAATGATGTAGGGATCGTTGACAAAGGTGATTTCTGTACGAGCATCATCTAGTACAAGGGTTTCTTTGGTACGCGAGACATAGTTGACAACGGTTTTGGGAATATCTTGACTCGCCTCAAGAGGAAGGGAGTGCAGATTGATGACACTCTCTGAATCAAGACTTTGATTGGTAATAGTTGTTTGTGTGGTTGCTTTGTTGCTTTTTTGAGCCGCAACTACCCAATTATCTTCTTGAAGCAGCAAAAGTGCAGATTTTTCAGCCCCAGCATTTTCAATTACCACCTGCATTAGGGTCGTCAACAGCTTTTCTAATTCAATTTCTCCAGCCAGTGCGTGAGAAGCTTTGATGACTGTTGCTAAATCTAAAGCTTCAGTCACACTTGAACTGCTGCTTCCCAATCCAATTGTGGTAGTTGGATTGACAATTGAATTACTAATTTCGTCTTGCTCCAGGATCGCAGCCAACAAGTGAGGATATTGCTGTTCCAAATGCCTGACTTTAGCCACCGCTCCCCAGTTAAGGTAACAGTAATAGGCATTTGTGAGATATATTTGAGCGATCGGCTCTTTGTTCCATTCTAAATAAAATCGAGCAGCCAGTTCGTTGGCCAGGGCTTCTTCCTGAATATAGCCATTGAGTTTCGCCCCAGTAATTGCTTTGTTGTAGAGATCCACAGCCTCGCCCATTTGTCTCAAAACACGACATTGTTCGGCTTGTACTAATTGAAATTTGTGCAAATAATTCATGGGTGCATGGTGCGCCCAAGTCTGCATTCTGCTCTGGTTGTCTCTGACTCTTGCCAGCAGTTGTTCTTGGCGAGAAACTGTAGCTTGGGAATATTCACAAACAGCTGTTAGTGAATCATAGAAATAAAATATCGGCACAGTGGCATAACCAGTGCCCGCAACTAGATATTCTCTGGCTTGAGCGGCTGTTTCTATTGCTTGAGGGAGATTTTCAAATAGATAACAAAGAATCAACTGATGCAATAAGAAATAGTGCAGCCCAGTAAATTCTTTGGCATTAATTAATTGAGTGGCAAATTCTGGTTCCTTGAGAGCCTCTCCTTGAAGATTGCAGAGGTTTTCACTTTTGCCTAGCAAATTCAAAACCGCTTGCCAGAAGATCCGACAGTAGTTGAGGGTTGTGCCTTGCTTAAAATTTTCCAAAACATGAGTGTAAGCCCGTATCTCTTGTTCTAAGGAGTTCAACTCTCGACCCATAAAATAAGAATACTGGCAGATGTCTTTGGTATTGAAGCCTACGTAGTATAAGTTTCCGGTTTCTAAGGCAATTTTATAGCCCTCCAGCATCAATTGTAAGGATTGTTCCAGAGGAGACTTCAAATAGGTGATAAAAGCACCCACGACATAAAAGACTGTAGGTTTAACATCGCTAATGTTAAATTTATCCGTTAGTGCCAAAGCCAAGTTGCCGACTTGATGCGCTGTATCAATATCCTGAAGAATTCCCTGTAACAAAATGCCATAACAGGCATAACAAAAGGCAGAAAATGGAGCATTGCCATACTGAATAGATGCTTTGACTTGGGACAGGATGAGTAGGGGAAATAGATTCGGCTCGGCAATGTAAACGGCGGGCGCAACATTGGCTACAATTCGGGTAATTGCTAGCTTGTCTTTTGCTGTCATCAGCGGTAAGTCCACCAATTGGGCAATTTCATGTCCGGCAATTAAGGCGGCGATTTCCTCAAGAGCTTGCCCAATGTCTTCGGGGGTGGGTATTTCTGGGAAAATTAAGCCCAATTGACTCATTCCCTGACGAGCAATGGCAATTGCTCCCAGTACATCATTTTGGGCTGTGTATGCTTGGATTTTGGTTTCGTAAATGCCAACTAAATCCACTGGTGTTTTCACTTGCTGCATCACTGTTTGAGCGAATTCTTCCATCTGTGCATAGGCTCCACCAAGGTAAGCAGCATCAGCGGCTGATTCGTGCAATGCTAAAGCTAAATCATACTGACTTTGCCAACAGTCAGCTTTCAATAAACTAATGCCAGCGGTTAAATATTCAATTGCTACCCAGTAAGCTGTGGAAGACTTGGCTTTCCTTCCCGCGAGTAGGTTGAGTTGTGCCAAGCGTAAGCGATCGCTCTGGGCTACAATTAGTTCTATGCCGATGTTGAGTTGGTTGACAATTTCAAAAATGACTTCTTCGAGCTTTGTTTCTGGGGTATTGCTCAACAGCTGTTGACCAATTTTCAGGTGTGTTGCTGCTTTTTGATTTGCTGGAATTAATGAATAAGCAGCTTGTTGGACGCGATCGTGGAGAAATTTGTAACTGATGGTTATCGAGCCGTTAGCATTTGTGATTTGTGGGTTGTTCTCACAGGATAAATAATTAGTTGCCATGACGGGCTGATTTTGAAATAATTTATATCCTTCTCCGTTAGGTAAAATTAATTCATCCTTCAAGGCTGGCCAAAGGGCCAATGCGGTTTCTGTTGGAGATTGTTCGTACACCACCGACAGAGTTTCTAAATCAAATTGATTGCCGATACAGGCAGCCAATTTGAGAACATCCTGAGTCTGCGGTGGTAATTTCTGGAGTTGCAGCTTCACAAACTCCACAACATCTTGTGTAAAAGAAAGCGTCCGGATGTAAGGAATATTGCACTGCCAATTTCCTGTTTTAGTGGCAAAGGTTATTAATCCATCTTCATGGAGCGATTTAAGAAATTGATTGGTAAAAAATGGATTGCCTTTGGTCTTTTGATATACCAGATGAGTAATTGCAACTGCCTGTTCTGGCGAATATTTCAGTGTATCCCCAATCATTTCATTAAGTTCAGTCTCACTCAGTGGAGAAAGAATAATGTTATTAACTCTAATCCCTTCTTGACGCATCTGCTCAATGGTTAACATCAGGGGATGTGCTGCACTGACTTCATTATCTCGATATGCTCCAATCACCAGCAAATAACAATTGTTTGTTTCACTCATCAACAGGTGCATCAGCTTTAAAGAAGCGGAATCTGCCCACTGTAAGTCATCTAGGAAAATCACCAGGGGATGTTCTTGGGTTGTAAATACTTGAATGAATTTCTGAAACAACAAATTGAAGCGGCTTTGAACAGCACTACCAGATAATTCAGGCACAGCAGGCTGTTTACCAATAATGCGTTCGAGTTCTGGAATCACCTCGATAATTACCTGGGCACTTTCTCCCAATGTGGCTAAAATTTTAATTTTCCATTGAGCAATTTGAGCATCGCTTTCTGTGAGCAATTGTGTCATTAAGTCTCGAAAGGCTTGGACTAAAGCTAAAAAAGGAATATTACGATTAAATTGATCGAATTTGCCCTTAATAAAATATCCCCGCTGACGGGTAATGGGTTTGTGGACTTCATTGACAATTGCCGTTTTACCAATGCCAGAGGAACCTGCTATCAACATCAATTCACAAGTTCCTTGACGCACTCGCTCAAAACTTGCTAGGAGGTTTGCAACTTCTACTTCACGACCATAAAGTTTTTCAGGAATTACAAAGCGATCGCAAACATCTTTTTCCCCTAGTTGGAACTGGAGAATATCGCCGCCTTGCTGTAATTGACACAAACAAGTTTCTAAATCGTGCTTTAGCCCCAATGCACTTTGATAGCGGTCTTCGGCATTCTTCGCCATCAATTTATTGATAATTTCTGATATTTGGGGAGGAATAATAGGATTGAGATGATGAACAGGTGTTGGTTGTTTGGCTATGTGACAATGCACTAATTCCATCAAATCATAAGATTGAAATGGTAATTGCCCCGTCAATAACTCATAGAAGGTGACTCCCAGGGAATAGAAGTCAGTGCGGTAATCAATCCCTCGGTTCATTCGTCCGGTTTGTTCGGGGGAGAGATAAGCAAGAGTTCCCTCTAAAACACTCGGACTGGTTGAAAGTTGGGTTTCTCTGGTTAATAACGAAGCAATGCTAAAGTCGATGATTCTGACTTGCTTTGTAGTCGGATTAATTAGAATATTTGCAGGCTTAATATCCTTGTGGATGATTTGATGATGGTAGAGATCCGCCAGAATATCAGCAAGGGCGATGGCAATCTCTAAAAACTCAGTCAATAAATTTTTTTGATTATCTATTTGATTGAGTCCTTTGTTTTTAAAAGCAGCGTACTCCTTCAAAGGAATTCCACCAAAGTCCTCCAAAATCAAGGCTAGCCGATTTTGAAAATTCTCTAGGCTATATATCCGAACAACACCAGGGACATTTAAAATATTAGTAATTGCGTACTGATTCCTAAATTGAGCCAAGTCAATGGGGCTGGGATAGGGATTTTTCAGAAGTTTAATTACAATTGGTGTTTCATCAGATTCTCGCCAACCTCGGTAAACCAGGGTACGGTTACTAGTATAAATAATTTCACTAATCCGATAGCCAGAAACATTGACTAGATTTTGTACCATAGGAGTCGTTGCTGGATAAATAATCTGAGTGTAGTTTTCCCTAATCCACCAATTAGATCGCAATTTATTTAAATATTTTTCGCAAAAACAAAAATTACCCAACCAGCACACTCAAGGGGAGATTGTATTACTTAATAGACTTCTGACTTCTAAGTAGGGAACAGGAAACAGGAAACAGGGAACATATAATAACTACTTACATGCATGGTGATGAAAAATGTTTTCATCGGGGCTGCCTTAAAAATCAATCTTCTCATGCCCAATGCCCTATTTTTAAGGCAGGTCTAATCATCAGTACTTGAATGTAACATAATATAATACAATATTAAAAGCTCATTTTTGGCATGTTGTTTAAATGAATGAGTTCGATAATTCTTTAGAAAACAAAAGCATGAGCTATGTGGGAATGATTATAAACTTTCCACTGGGTGTTCATGATCTTGAGTCTTTTATTACTCCTGAAAACCAGCTGTTCGTCGTCAGTCATATGGGAATTCCAAATATTGACATTGAACAATGGAGATTGAAAATTTCGGGATTAGTAGAGCAAAGTCTGGAATTGTCATATGAGAATTTGCTGAATATGGAGTATCGGGAATTAACCGTTTTTCATCAATGTTCCGGTAACCCACTGCAACCCAAACTTCCAACAAGAACTATTAGTAATGTTACATGGGGGGGTGTTTCCCTGGGAGCAATTCTCAATCAACTGCAAGTTAAACCCCAAGCACGTTATGTCTGGTTTGTAGGGCTTGATGGCGGTGTTTATGAAGGAGTTTCTAGTGATTTTTATATTAAAGATATTCCTCTGGAAAAAGCATTAGATAAGGATGTGCTACTGGTGTATAAGATAAACGGTAAACCTCTATCTCTAGAGCGGGGTTTTCCGTTGCGGCTTGTTGTTCCAGGTTACTATGGCACTAACTCGGTGAAATGGCTCTCGAATATTTATGTCACAGATAAGCGATCGCCAGGAATCTTTACGACGACCTTCTATAACGATGGAGTTGGTGAGGATGGTACAACTTTAAAGCCTGTTTGGGAAGTTGCTCCGGAGTCTGTGATTGTTCATCCTCACCAAAATCAAGTATTAAATCTTCAACCCCATACACTTTGGGGCTGGGCATGGGCATACAGTGACATCACATCGGTTGATGTCAGTATGGATAGCGGCATAACTTGGCAAGCTGCTGAAGTTGAAGCAAGGTTGCAATATGCATGGCAGAGATTCACGTTTCAATGGACTCCACCAACGCGAGGAAAATATAACTTGATGAGTCGAGCTACTGACTCTAATGGAGCAATTCAACCCATTGAAGAACAACGCAACGCTGTTTACGCTGTAGCAATTACCGTTAATTAAACAAGAGCGCAAAAAGCACTTTTGTGGGAAAAGGAATGCATCTTGATTGGGGAAAGGGAAAATCCAAACCTTTCCCCCTTTCCCTTTCGCCTTTTCCCGACTTCTCCAGGACTTACGCAAAGGTCACGGAAGAACGAACCACAAAGAACACAAAGGACACGAAGAAAGAGGGTTTGAGAGAGTTTTTGCGTAAGTCCTATTCTCTTAGAAGTCTATTGAGCGAAGGGAGTCGGGGATAGCGTCACAAATTTAGCCCCAATGGGGTATTATTTTCCCGAAATACCAGACTCCCCTCCATTGCACAGATAGTTTAGACAGGTCTTAGCGATCGCTCGGATTGATAAACTCTAGCAAAGGGTTCTTGATAAGAATGGGTGGTAATATAGGCAAAAAACTCATCGATCAAGTTTGTAAAATACTCAAAGGCCACATCAATGAATTCCAAGATTTGTTGACGAATTTCCTCTGGCACTTCAATGTCTCTCATTGTTTGCAAAGAAGCTGGAGTGTGGAGTGTGTGAGTATTTTCGATATGGTTATGCCGCATTCCAAAATAACGGAACTCTGCTTGAGTCGTTTCTTGTAGTTGCAGGGCTGCATATTTAGTGGAACGGAAAAAGACATTGGCTGTCACTTCAGAGACTTCAATGGCAACTAATTTGATAATTGGATGCGCTCCACGAGTATAGCGCTCGAATAAAGGTAACATGGAACGAGAAACCAAGGTATGTTCGCTCCACAGAAATCGCACCGCATCGCTGAACCGCATAGGATAGTCAATTCCCATCTTCTCCATGTCTTCCAGTAACCATTGCCAGTGGAAATGTTCTTCGTGGGTATGCACATTCACCATCTCTTGAATGTAATCAGTTGTTGGCTCATCTCTGAGAATTCTTTTGCACAATTCACTGAATTCCATCGCCAGTGGAGCAATCACAGGGGCAAATGCCAATTTCTGCCGTGGGTTAATTGTCTCATCTTCCATATACTTAAAAAATGGTAATTGAGCATATTCCTGATTCTTTTTTTCGATCAACTCAAGAATTGATTTCATTTTGATGCTCCTAAATATGGACAATAGATGAATTACCTAGCTGACTTGCGTTTAGCTGATATGCCACTCTCAGAGTTTGTTGAAACAATTGCAGATATGCGAAAAAAGCTCTCTGGGTATCAGCTGTGAATAGATACTACACAGCACCAAGAGATCCACCTGAGAAAGTATACTCAGGCGATCGCCGATCGGCAGGTGCAAAAAATGGCACCTCTTAGGAACTCCCAAGTAAAAAATATTCCATAGGAATTGTCAACAGTTAACTGTGAACGTCAACACTTTAAGCGGAATAATTGATTTTTTGGAGTTCCCTTATGTTGTTGTTGAAAAGTACCGAACGCCCCATCCACAAGGAAATGTGGCTTGTAACTAGATCACAATAATCTGTCACAAATTATGGGGAAAAATGCCATAAGAAACTTCCTTCAATACAGTCAAGCTGTTTGTAGAAAAAAGAATCTTAGTCTATTTAAAACACTGTGGATATCTACTAAATCAGTTCTCTCGTTACCTGCGAACCACTTTTTCTTGTTCTGCAACATACGCACGTTGTAGCCAAGAAATTTTATCCCTAACTTTCGTAATTGTACCAGATATTCAGTTAAATATAAAAAAATCCTAAATAATAATTGATACCTATTTAATGACACGGTTTAGAAGATAAGCGGCTGTTGATAGTCAAGATTTAACAATTGCTATGAGTAGTTATACTTTATTTAACCCGCATGATTTAAACCGCATGAATTGATGAGTGCTGTAACAAATATTTTTCTTTTTTCAAAGGTATTTATTTATGTGAGAGAGCAAACTAGCTTCAGCGTCTCGTAGATAAGTCGATATACCTAGAGAATGATTTTTTTCTAACTGTGGATAGTAATGACTTCATTCTACAGATTGATGTATCCCTGATAGTCTTCAAAGTAAAAATTAAGTCAGTTGGAAATTAAATGAAGAACTTGCCAGAGGTAACTACTCATTAACTGTTTGAAGTTAGTGAATACACAAATACAAAGGTTAAGTTGTTCAGGTTGATTTTTCAGTAACTTCTAGATTGGAGCATTGCTGACGAGTTTTACTGGTAAAGTTTACCAGATAAAAGCACAAGCCTTGCCCATAGAGTAAATGTCTTGCGTAGTTAACGCTGTTATCGAGGATTTCAAATGAAAGTTATTGCTTCTGTTTTATCTATTTTGCGCCCAGTACGTTTTTTAGTTGTGGCTTTTACCTGCGCTTTAATGTTGTTCTCCAGTGCTTATCCTGCTTTTGCGATCGATAGCTACCAAAGCAAGCCTACCGAAGGAGAAACACAACTGCTTGATATTCAGCGCCAAACTGACGAAGCTGCTAGAAAACCACCAATTGGACTTGAAGAGACTCAAGAGAAGACTCAAGGAGGACTCAATGAAGTTCAAGGAACCGCTGACATTGACAAACAAAAACGTCCTGAAAATTCACAGAGCGCAACCTCAGTAGAAGAAAGTATCAAAAATGTGTTAGACAAAGTTACAGGTAAGTAACATAATTAATACTTGATTTTGGTAATTTTTCAATAGTCATAAGTGATTGGATAAAAGGTCACTTATGGCTAATTTTTATTTATATAAGTAAAGTAAGATCCAAACAAATCTATTCCCCGTTTCCACAACCCTATTTCCTACCTCCACCATTAGTTTGTAAATCGAATAGGATCGCTATACTACCTACTAAGACATAGGGGTAATTATAAATATGCTAACTAATTTCAACTAATAATGCACCCTTTGGTTGATGTATATGTTGTTGCAAATTTGGGATGTTAATAAATAATAAGTTTGTCTAGGGATGAAAAACAATGCGTGCGATTAATATTGGTTTGACACAAGAACAGCGTGAAGGTGTAATTAATCTGTTAAATCAAGATTTGGCAGATGCCTATTTACTGTTAGTAAAAACCAAAAAGTACCATTGGGATGTTGTTGGCCCTCAATTCCGTTCTTTGCACCAGCTATGGGAAGAACACTACCAAAAGCTGACTGAAAATATCGATGCTTTAGCAGAACGGGTTCGTGCTTTGGGTGGTTATCCAGTTGGTACAATGGAAGGATTTCTCAAAATTGCTACCCTCAAGGAACATGCTGGTAATGTTCCCACTGCAACAGGAATGGTAGCTAATTTAGTGCAAGATCACGAGCAAGTGATTCGCAACCTCAGAGATCATGTCGATCGCTCCGGCGAACAGTTCCACGATCAAGGAACCGCTGATTTTCTGACTGGATTGATGGAAGAACATGAGGAAATGGCTTGGATGTTGCGCTCATTTATTGAAGGACAAGCACTTGAGGGAGACGGTACACACCCAGCAACAGAAACTAAAACTCCTGTAGGTGTGTAATCAATTTGAGACAGGACTTACGCAAGTGTCACAAAAAATCAATTTTTTTTGCTTGTAGTAAGGACTGAAGTCCTTATTAGAGGACTAAAGTCCTTACTACGAACTTAAAATAATATGCCAGTTGCGTAAGTCCTATGAGATTTTAGATTTCGGGTTGTGAATTGCATATTTAGGGACTGTTGACTGTTGACTGTTGACGGTTCACAGTCAACAGTCAACACTTTCACCGGAATAATTTATTTTTTGTTTGGAGTTCCCTGAAAGTCTAGATAAGTCTGTTGGTGTAGGGAGAAGTGATTTTCCTCACATCCGACACCCTACACCCCATACCCTTGCCCATGACTATAAATACAGCAAAAACAACATATTCCCAGGAGTATTTAAATGTCAGAAGTATATCAAGCAGAACGTACTATTTCTGCTGTATTCAAAGAACAAAAGCAAATAGATGATGTTATTAGACGTTTGTTAGATAGAGGTGTACCTAGAGATCGTATTTCGGTGATGGGCAGAAATTTCCAGTCCGAAACTCGAATTTCTGGCTTTATTAGTAAAAAGGATGTGATTCTGGGAGGCTTGAGAACAGGGGCAGTTTTTGGTTCCTTGTTTGGTTCCTTCCTCAGTTTGCTCACGGGTGTGGGTGTACTATTTATTCCTTTTGTTGGCTCAATTGTGGCAGCCGGGCCCATTGGTGCAGTATTGTTAGGGGCCGCTAGTGGAGCGATCGCCGGTAGTGCAGGAGCCGGTTTAGTATCGGTTCTGACTACTTTAGGAATGCCAGAAGATAAGGCCGCTATTTACCAAACTCGCTTACAAGCTGGTGAATTCTTATTGATGGCAGAAGTTCCAAGCGATCGCACCGGGGAATTTCAATTGCTCCTAGAAAGTGCCGGTGGCGAAGAAATTCAGGTAATTGAAAAAACCCTGGCTCGTCCTTGTCCGGGAGTGTGCAACAGCCCAGATGACTTGTCACCTGAAGTTCGCGCTCATCTTTCTAGTGAAGCTCAACGTACATTCATTGACCGCTATAACGCTGTACTCAATGAAAAAAGTGATGAGTTTAACGCTGAACAAGCTGCCTGGGAAACTGTTCGCCAGCAATATGATGAAGATGAAAATGGTGTCTGGTCAAAAGCTAAGGTGAAAGCTTAATTTGCCATTTTAGGCGGTATATCTTTTTGTGTTGGTTGTTGACGGTTGACAGTTGACGGTTAGCTGTGAGGTGTTAACAGCTTCAAAGTGTAATAGATTACCAATTTGTAAAAATTCTTTTTTTGAGGCACAGCAATGCTGTGCCTCTGCGTATGTAATCCCCCAAAGACACTAGTAGTACGCCAACTGGGCGGGGGAAAGGGAAAAGGGCAAAGGGGAAAGGTTTTTTATCCCTTACCCTTTTCCCGGTTGGTGAGCTTGTCGAACCATTAACCTTTACCCAACCCCACCTAACATTTTTGGGTTGGCAGACCACTAGGGTACACTTTTATTCCTTTTTACCTGTTCGGTGTTCTGTGTCTCTATGAGTAGTTCTTTGAATCAAACCAGATTCCTATAAGTACATTTGTCATAGCTTTCTACTTTTAACAAGCGTTATTATCTGAATAATGGGGGTAATTGCTGCATTTCAATTTATTGCAAGAATTACTAGGTGATTCTCGATTTTGATAAATTATGAGGGTTGTGTTTTTTCTAGCAATTTTTCTTTCTGGAATCACTGGATTTAACCTAAAAATCTTTGATTACCTTTGGCATATAAATTTATTTTTATGTCAGGTTACTAATGCTTAAAATAATGCAATATTTTTCAAAAAAAACTTGAAAAACAAGTATTAACAAAATTTTTTATTTATAATTTTAAGAGTTTTGGACTAGTGTAAACAAAAGTCAATTGAGGATGGAATCATGAAATTCGGAATTGATAGCGGCCATAATTGTCCACCAGACACGGGAGCTAGAGGAATCAAAGTTGAGGATAATTTAACTTTAGATGTCGGCAATAGAGTTATAACCAAGTTGAGAGCTTTAGGACATGACGTTGTAGTATGTAAACCAAGTAGTGCTAACACAGTCACCGAATCACTTTCAAAAAGATGTGCCACAGCCAACGCCAGTAGAGTCGATACTTATGTCTCGATTCATTTTAATGCCTTTAACGGACAAGCTAATGGCACAGAAGTCTTTGCAACCAGTGATGCTGGAAGAAAAATTGCTAAACCTGTATTAGATGAAATCGTCAAATTGGGATTTTTTAATCGCGGTGTTAAAAGTGGTTCCCATTTGTATGTTCTCAAAAATACAAATATGCCTGCCATTCTTATAGAGTGTTGCTTTATTGATTCGGCAAAAGATATGAATCTTTTTAATCCAGAAGCCATGGCCAATTCCATCGTCAAAGGTTTAACTGGTACACTGCCAACAAGCCCAGTTACCCCAGTACCAGACGAAGAAGACAATATAGATACTACTATTAAGAGACTGCAACAAAACTTAAATCGACTGAAAGTAACTGATAAAAATGGTAAAACCTTAGTAGAAGATGGCATCAACGGCGCTAACACCAAATCTGCCACAGAAAAATTTCAGACTATTATCGGAGTGCAGCCTACTGGAATTGCCGATACAAATACCTGGAATGCCATAAATGTAATTTTGGCAAAACGAATCATTCGTGTAAACCATGCTGGAGGCGCAGTTGTCAGATACTTACAATACCGTGTAGGTGTTGAAGTTGATGGTGTTTACGGGCCACAAACAGAAACTGCAATTAAGAACTTTCAAAGGCAAAACGGTTTGGAAGCCGATGGAATTGTTGGGCCTGCTAGTTGGCAGAAATTAATTGGTTAAACTCAAGGTGTTTGAAGTTTAAAGTATGAAGGATGAGTTAACTGTTGACTGTTAACAATTCACAGTCACCAGCAAACCACCATTGTTGTTTATTAGACTTCTTGCATAAGTCGGGAAAAGGGGGTGCATGTTTGGTATTTTCCCTTTCCCCGGTTGGTGAGCTTGTCGAACCATTAACCTTTTACCTTTGACCACAAAAGTGCAAAAAGCAATTGATTGCAAGAGGTTTATTTTTTAGAGTTCCCCAAAACTTGGTGTCTTGTAGTTCATACTTCATACTTTATGCTTCAACTTTGAGTGTGACTAACCACGGTTTCGTTCTAGCAGTAGCATCATTAACAAACTTAATAAAATTTGCTGTTCTTGGCGATCGCTGAGTTGATCCACAGCTTTGATGATAAATTTTCTAGAGAGGAAAGTGGGGATTTTCTCCAAACGCATCACAATTGTGCCATCATCTCGGCTCACCAAGTACACTGGATTAAAAACATAACCAGTGAACAAACCCAGAATTGGAATTTCTGCAAACAGGGCATCAGCAACTTTCACCCACGGGTTTTTCTCCTGGATGTTCAAAGTAGTGGTTTCGCCATCAAAAATGTCATAACGCGCACGCCAAATAGATTTTAATCCCCGTCGTTTTACTGAACCAATGTAACTACCATTACTATCGGTAAAGTCATACCGTGCCGAGAAGTCAATAATCCGGTCTGCTTTGATGTAGTATAAGGGACGAGTTTGCTCTCCATCCGCAAAGATTGTAATTGCTTCCTTGAGCTTGAAGAGTTTCTGTTTAACATAGAAAATCAAATTATTTTGAGCATCAACAACAGATATTTGTGGTGCCAATGCCCACAATTTAAAGGTGAGTTCCAGAGGATATTGCATAGTTTTGGACTAGACAAGAAAATATGACTTTATTAATCCCAATTGTGGGGGAAAAGTAACATTGTTAGGTCATTTCCATCGCAACAGTGGATAGTCGTATGGGGCATGGAGCATCTTTCAAGGGTTGGTATTTAAAAAAGCCATAGATAAGCAAGTAAAATGCTTATCAGATAGGGGACAGCAGAAATACCAGTGTGGAACTTCTGGATGATCCAGGGTGTGTAGGAGGAGAAATGCAGGTAGGAAAAAGCGAGGAATTAAGGCTTTCCACCACGTCGTGGTGGCAATGCCCCTGTCAATTGGTCTATCTTACACAACTTTTTCATTACGATCGCCCGCAAACTTGCTTTGCGAACTATTCCTCAAGCACAACGTGCCCTATCTAACCAACTGCACAAAGTTTTTTCTTTCTTTGTATGAAACCACCCTGCTCCGGTTAGCAATGGGGGGGACATCAATAACGATGGTATTGATGATTTACTGATTTTTGACGGGAGAGAAGTGTATGTAGTATTTGGGGCGACAAATCTGGGCAGTAGCGGCACTCTTAATTTCTCGTCAGTTAATGGCACTAATGGTGTTGTGATTAGTATTTATGGTGAGGATATTTCACTCAGCTATTCTGAAGATATCTCACTCAGCAATGTGGGAGACATCAATGGTGATAGTATTGACGACCTAATTTTTAACAGCGTTTTTACCTTCATCACCCCCGACCGGGAGGCCAATGTATTTGATGTTAATTTTAGCTCTGTGGTGTTTGGGGGGAGTAATGTAGGGAGTAGCGGTCGGTTCTTAAATTCTTTCGATGGCACTAATGGCTTCTCCAGCCAAAATACCAGATTCAGCAAAGTAGGAGATATCAACGGTGATGGCATTGATGATTTGATTGTTAATGGTAACCGTGTAGTCTTTGGGGCAACGAACATAGGTGGTAATGGTTCCATTAATATCTTTGACTTATATGATAATAATGATGGCTTTTTCGTTACTAGCTCCACCGTTTATCCCTTCTTCATTAATGCCAAAGCAGGAGACTTCAACGGTGATGGTATTGACGACCTGCTCGTTGGCTCACTTGAGCAAACCTATGTAGTATTTGGTGGAAAGAATCTGGGCAGTAGCGGCACCCTGAATCTCTCAGACTTAAATAGCACTAATAGCTTCGCCATTAATGGTAAGAGCGCTAATAACTTCGCCTTTATTAACCCTTCAGGATACCAAGTCAGCAATGCGGGAGACATCAACGATGATGGCATTGATGACTTGATTTTTGGTGAGAGTAGTGCTGACCCCAACGGCAAAACTGATGGTGGGCAAACCTACGTAGTGTTTGGGGGGAAGAATTTGGGCAGTAATACCCCCCTCAACCTCTCAGAGTTGAATGGCAGCAATGGGTTTATTATTAATGGTATCAATGCGGGCGATCGCTCAGGTACCTCAGTCAGCAAAGCGGGAGATATTAACTTCGATGGTGTTGATGACTTAATTATTGGCGCACCTGAAGCCGACCCCAACGGTAATACCAATGCTGGGCAAAGTTATGTCGTCTACGGTAATGCTGCCCCTACCCTCGACCTCAACGGTACTAGTTCAGGTACAAATTATGCTGCAACTTTTAGCGGCACTCCTGTAGCTGTTGTTGATACTACCAAGCTCACCGTCGGTGACACTAACACCTCTACTCTCAAGCAAGCTAAGATTACCATTACCAATCGCCAAAATGGCACAGCTGAAAGTCTCACTGCTAACACGACTGGCACCAGCATCAGTGCAACTTACAACACTACTACTGGCATCCTCACCCTTAGTGGTACGGATACACTAGCCAATTACCAGAAAGTTTTGCGGACGGTAACTTACAACAACACTGCTGCAACTCCCAACACTACTGCCCGAATTATTCAGTTTGTTGTCGATGACGGACAAGCTCACAGCAATACTAGTAAAGTTACTACTACTACCCTGAACTTGACAGTTACTCCACTCAATCTCACAGGAACTGCTGGTGCAGATACTCTGGTCGGTTCCGTTGGTAACAACATCATTGATGGTAAAGCTGGTAACGATATCCTCACAGGCAACGGCGGTCAAGATAAGTTTATTATTCGCCGAGGTGATGGCAATGATACCATTAACGATTTTGGTGGTGTCGGTAAAGGCACTAACCCATCACAGGCGGTAATTGTCAATGTTGATACGCTGCAATTTATGGGATCGGGATTAACTGCTCAAAATCTGCTGTTAACTAAAAATGGTAACAACTTAGAAGTCACCTTTGAAAATGTTTCTAATACTAAAGTCACTCTGAAAAACTTTCAGTTAGAAAACCTGGATAACCTGAAAGCTTCCGGAAGCAGACCAGCCATTGGCAATATCCTGTTTGATGGTCAAACTAGGATCGTTGACAGTTTTAATGTCCTTGATGCCAACTCTAGTGATACGACCATCGGCATCAAGAACACGGTGACTTTCCTCAATGACCTGAATAACAATCTTATAGGTTTAGACAACTCCGCTGATGTCATCAATGGTCAGGGGGGTAATGACAAAATTGATGGTAAAAGTGGCAACGACTTACTGCGTGGTGGTAATGGCAATGATAGTCTCATAGGTGGTGTAGGCAACGATAGTCTTGTCGGCGGTGCTGGCAATGATGTTCTTACAGGTGGTGCGGGTGCTGACTATTTCGTTTACAACACCAATACTGCCTTTGTTAGTTCTGCTGTTGGTCAAGATACTATTAGTGACTTCAACCGCTTCCAAGGTGACAAGATTATCCTAGATAAGACTACTTTCACTGTTATTACTTCTGCTGTAGGAATCGGTTTTAGTAATGCGAGTGATTTTAAAGTCACTACTAGTGGCGCAACCACCACAACAAAAATTGTCTACAACCCTGTGACTGGACAGTTGTTTTACAATCAAAATGGCAGTGCTGCTGGCTTTGGCAGTGGTGGTCTATTTGCTACCCTTAGTGGTGCCCCAACATTGACAGCATCAGATTTTGTGGTGCAAGCATAATTTGTCTAGAATAGGAAACTCCAAGCTTGGAACAATAAAAACTAAGCTTGGAAGATTTAGCTTTTATTAACGTCTGCTACCACCACGATGAGGGGCTTCAGTTTCTTCTTGTTTTGTTTTAAGTGCAAATACTTGTTGATGTTGTGGCTGTTGAATTTTTTGCAGTGCGAATTGGGCACGGGTACGAACTCCGAGATCTGCATCTGTATCTAATATTTGCTGGAGTCGTTCTTTAATACGTGACGCTGGATCTGGTAAGGTAATTGCCATCGTTGTTGCTAGTGCTTCTAAACTCGTGACTACTGCATAGCGCACCACCCACTCTGGATCTTCAGAAATTAATAGTAATGCCTCTATTACCTGAATCTGCACAGATTCTATTTTTTCTGATGGTAGTTGGTACCAGCGCAATGTTCCTAGTCCCCTGGCTGCGGCGCGCCGCACACTCAAGGAAAAATCGGTTTTTGCTGCTTCTAGCAAAGTGTCCAGGGCCCGTAAATCTCCAATTCCTGCCAAGGCGCGAATCGCCCAGGCTCTAGCACCATAGTTGTAGTCATCAATTAGTTGCAATAGCGGTGCGACTGCGGGTTCTCCGATGGCAATCAATCCATCTACCGCCGCCACGGCCGCCCCCGGATTATTGTAGCCTAAAGCTGCAATCAAGGTGGGCACAGATTCTTCTATACGCGCTGCTGCCAACTCTTGAACTGCATCTAACAAGCGATCTGAAGAATCTGCTTGTTCCACAGCACGAATCAATATCCGAGCCAGTTCACTGTTATCCATATCAATTTCACGAGTCATTATTAGTCAGCCAATTGTAGCTTAAGTCATCCGTAGTTTGCATTATGTATAAACCCCCTAAACCTTTTTTGCGGTTCATTCGGGGGTTTATACAGTAAAAACATTTTATTTTTAAGTATTAATCACAACTGATTACTCAGGAATCCTGACTACAACAACGAGTCCATCAAATTCATCACTTTAATAGCACCTGCGGATAAAGTGGTTGTTGCTGTGCCCTTGACTTGATGTTCCAGTAATCCTTTGAGAGAGATGAGTTTGAGGCTATTTTCTGCCAAGGTCTCGGCTATGGCTTCAGCTGCGGGTAGATACCCAATGGCTCCCAAGTCTGCTAACACAGCTCGACGCAATTGCAGTTTTTCACCAGCCAAAGCCTTTATCAAGCGTTCTCCATAAACTCGTTCTTGGGTTAACTGATACATAGCTCGTGCAGCTGCATATTGCACCAGTTCTATGGGATGCTCTAAAAACGGTTCGATGGCAGAAATCGATTCAGTAGCCCGCAAACTCCCCAAAGCTTCGATAATTGCATCGTAAGGTTGCGATAAATCTGGCTGCTGTGGTTTTAGTCGCCCTTGCTGCAAACCTGCTTTTAATAGCTCCATCAGTGGAGGAATACAAACCGGATCGCCTAGCATATCTAAAGATTGGGCTGCTGCTTCCCGGACATAAAAATCCGAACAGTTTAAACAAGCAATTAAAGGTTTTACTACGTGGCGATCGCCAATTTTACCTAATGCTCTAGCTGCGTTCCGTCGCAGAGGATATCCACCTTCTGGTGTCCTGTCGTCTTCATCCTCTAGGGCTTGGATTAGTAGTGTAACCGCAGCTGGTTCGCATATCCGAAACCTACCCAACCACCAGGCGGCATAAAATCGCAAACCTAAATCTGCGCTTTGGAGATTTGCAATTGCTTGGTCTACTGTTAGCTGTTCACCTCCAGGTGAATCCCCTGGAGGTGATAAATCTTCAAATTTCTGCGGATTGGAATTCATCAGAAGGAGGATTACTCTGTTGGCTATCTGTTTTTGTCTCAGAATTCAATGGCTCAATACTAACTATTTTGCCACCCAAGCGAGCAATCCGCCGCATTTCTTGACTCATCCGATTATCAGGTACGATGATAAATAAGCTGGCACTAGAACGAATCGGATAGTTGATTGTTTGGGTTTCTTCACTTTGGCGCAAACCTACTACTTCATAGCGGAAGTAGCGACTACTAGTTCTACCACCAATAAATTGTCCAACCATAAATCAATTTAAAATTCATTTCAAAATTTTTTATTAGTTATTTGTCAATAGAGGGGAGTCGGGAGTTTCGAGAAAATACTTTGCCTTGTTGGGGCTAAATTTCTGACTCTACTCTCTACTCCCTACTGCTTACTGCCCCCCGAAGGTGGCTTCGGTCATTTGTTCTTTGTCCTTGTTGGTTAAAAATAATCAACGACCAATGACCAATGACTCTAAAGTGGCTTGACGCTGGCGATTTTACCACCTTGTTTTACTACTCTTTGGAAGTAGCTAGATAGCTCTTCATAAGGTAGGATTACCGCTTGATTGACACGACGTGTTTTAGGATATCCAGCTCCAAAAACTCCTGCTACTTCAATGCGGTAGAGTCTACCTTCTTTACCAAAGGTTCCTGCGCCGCCGAAAGTGCTGTTGGGGGTAACGCCTTTGGTAGGAGCAACGTAAGCAAAGCCTGAGGGGCCACCAGAGGGAGGAATCACTGCTGATGCTGCATTACGTCCTAATTCGCTAGCCAAACGAGAGGATTTACCTTTGAGTTGGGAGCGATCGCTGCTGGCATACCCACGATATAGTTGGAATATCCGGCTAAATCCTACAGTTTTCTGGCCTGTTTGAGTTTGGAACCCGCGATAGTAGGGCACAATATTTTCCCCAAAGTTGGCTTGATACTCTGGTGAATCTATATATGAATCAATGTCAGCATCGTAGCCCTTATTTTGGTACAAATCTAAGTGATAAACCACATCAGACTCATCGTAAGGGGCACGACCCAACAAATGTTTGTAGTTCAGTTCAATGACGCGGGTTTGAAAATTGTCGTAGAAAAATTTCTTTTTGTACAGTTCTGATTTAGCTACTTGACGCACAAACTCTTGGACAGTGATTTTGCCATCGCGCAAAATAGATTCGGCACTGATGAGGCGGTCAGCGGCCAATATGTAATCATTGCCTAACAACTGACGATATACGGCAGAAATTACTCTTTGTATCTCTTCTTTAGTCGCATTTGGACGCAATTCCAAAGGGGCGCTATCAATAAAAGGTTCTGTTCCCAGACGGGACGCTGCTGTTGTAATCGCCATCTGTAAAATTCTCCTTCAGTAATACCTAATTCGCATTGGTCAGGGTAACGAACAATAGGAAATTGAGAGTAATGAAATTCTCTACCTAATCGCTACTCTCTACTTCCTATTCCCCGATCCTATTCTTTACTTACACAGCTGTGATGCTAATCACTTTACTGCCTTTACGATTGAGTTGCTGTAACTTACTAGAAAGTTGCTCGTAGGGAATTATTAACTCGGCAGTACCACGACGTACTACAGTTGAATTGGGAGAAGCTGCTTGCAGGAATCTAATCCGGTATGCTTCTCCACGACTACCTGTAGAGAGACCAGTTAAAGCTCCTGAAGATACTGGGTAAATTGGTGAAGCCAGATTCTTAGCTATTTCCCAAGTTAATTTTCCTTGTTTTACTCCTTGGGCGCGATCGCTATTCGCATAACCCCGATACAATTGAAACAGTCGCCCATAACCAACGTTTTTCTTTCCTACTTGGCTTTTAAAACCTCGGTAGTAGGGCACAATATTTTCACCAAAGTTTTCTTGATATTCTGATGAGTCAATGTAAGAATTTATTTCTGCTTCGTAACCCTTTGAATTGTATAGTTCAACGTGGTACGAAATTTCCGACTCATCTTCTGGGGCGCGACCTAATAAATGCTTATAATTCAACTCGATAAATCGAGTTTGTGAGTTGGAGTAGAAAAACTTCTCACGATAGAGTTCCGATTGAGCAATGGCTGATACAAAACCCCGGACTGAAATTGTACCCTGCTGCAACAGTGATTCAGCACTCTCCAAGCGATCGCTATCTAGTAGGTATGCATTACCCAACACTTGACGGTAAGCTGCTCGGATCACTACTGCGACATCTGCCTCTGTTCTATCAGGACGTAATTCTACTATTCCTGAGCTTTCAAATGGCTCAATTCCTAGTCTTGCTGCTTGTCCCAAAGCCGCCATTTCTAACCTCCTCAGTTTTAACTACAAAACTGAAAACTTTTTAGAAAATATTTTTTCTAATCTTTTAACAGTCTTTATCAAAATAAAACTGCCCGGAGAGGTAAGCAACTCATAGAACTTAACTTGTCATAAGAGCTGATTTCCTCTCCGGGCTAAAGAAACACTCTAGCTCAGAGTATTAATTACGTAGTCGATGTAGGAATTTGCTTCAACAGCTGGGTCGCCGCTGAGACCGTGGTTAGCTTTGATGTACTTGAGAGCTTCAATGTACCAGCTAGGAGACAGGTCAAAAGTTTTGTTGATTTCAGCTAAGCCAGAAATCAAGTAATCATCCAATGGGCCTGTGCCACCTACAACTAAAGCGTAAGTAATAATCCGCAAGTAGTAGCCAACATCACGCACACACTTAGCTTTACCGCGTTGATCGTAAGCGAAGTTGGGGCCTTGTTGTTGGGTGGTGTAGGGGAACTTGTTGTAAACAGCTTGAGCTGCACCTTCTGTTAAACGTGAGGCATTAGCACTCAAGGATTTTGCTGCTTGCAAGCTAGCTGGTGCTTGGCGAAAACGACCAAAAGCTACTTGGATTTCGGTGCTGCTGAGGTAGCGACCTTGAGAATCAGCCGCTGAAATTGCTTCGGTTAGAGGTGTTTTTGTCATTTTTGGTACTTCCCTTTAACAAACTTTTCGTTGAAATTTTATTTTGTCCAGCGGACAATCATTTCACCCAATAGCAGTAGTGCTTGGATTAAGCAACAGCAGCAGCAGCGCGATCGAAGTAGCTAGCGATTTCAGCTGCTAAAGCGCTGCAATCTCCTCTGGTGATGCCATTTGGATCGTTAACAATCTTCAAGGAAGCATCTTTGAGCTTTTGGATACCAACAGCAACGGAAGCTCCAGGAGTTCCCAATGCCAAGTAAGTTTCGCGCAAACCATTGAGAGCGCGGTCATCTAGAACGCTGGAATCACCAGCAAAGATCGCATAGGTTACATAGCGAAGAATGATGTCCAAATCACGGATACAAGCAGCAGCGCGACGGCTGGTGTAAGCATTACCACCAGGAGCGATCAATTGGGGTTGTTCTGCCCACAGGTCGCGTACCGCAGCAGCAACAATAGCAGATGCGTTGCTGGTAATACGGTTAACTGCGTCTGCACGCTTGTTACCTTCTTTTACTAGTTCGCTCAAAGCATCCAATTGTGCATCGGTGAGGTATTCACCACGTGTATCAGCTTGGGCAACCACTTTTGCAAATGCATCTAAAACCATTGCGTTAAATCTCCTAATTGGCTTGGTTAAGAATTATTTGATGTCAAAACTGAATGGTTCAGCTTTTCTTCTTTCTGATGTCAGAGGCTTAACCATCTTCTGAAAGGTTTACAACGGACATCCAAGGTATAAGTCTACGACCTCTAGGGTTTCTGATTAAAACTTTTGTTACAAAACTTTATCTTAATATGAGAGACCAAAAAACCTTCTAGATTCAGCATCCCATCAACCTTGTACTGTTATTTTGCCTTTCAAATTATCTTTATACTATGATGATGCCTTTTGTTTTATTAAAAATTGTTATGTTACCTTGAATTTATGTTAACTTAACTTAACATAAACATTTACTTAAGTAAAAATACGATTTTCAAATAAAATGCCGCTACTAATAGGTTTGGTGAGGGAACTCCAAAAAATAGATGATTCTGGTTAAATTTGTTAACTGTTGACTGTTCACAGTTAACGGTCAACCGTCAACGGTGAACAGTTAACAATCTTCTGTGGAATATTTTTTTACTTGAAGTCCCTAATTAAATTACGACAAAAACGGTGAAGGGGCTGCCGTAAGTAGCTCCTTCACCTCCTTAGAAGGATTGTGATTGATAATGGCTCAATTTACTTTTTGGAAGTTGCTAAGTATTCAACCATACATAATTTTATACGCCTAGTAATTTTCTCTCTAAATCAAACAAAAAGCCGTGAATATACTCCTCAGTCCATTCATCACCATAGAAACGCTTGAACATTCCCCGCGCCGGGTCTTTTTCAGCTCGATATCGCAGGTATCGCAGTTGTGCTTGTTGGATATCTGCTAGGCTTTGGGAATCAGTTACAGGTTCTACTTGCTCTACAAAATCGAGGTAAGCTTTGAGATAATCTTGAAAGGCAGCAAATACTTGGGTTTCCACCACAACAGTTTCCTGGGGGCGAGTCCATAGAAAAGCAGGAGAAAAGAATGGTCGTGCTTCTTCTGGAAAATCGCCACCCCAACTTAGGTGTTGTTGATGGGCATGGAAGATAGGCAAGATTGGTTGGGTATACTTTGCCTGATATCCTGCATCGTCTCGGAATAAGGGTTGCATATCCAAGGCGATGAGGTGTCCTCCTGGTAATGTCACCAAATCTGCCCCAAAGAAAGGTAAATCATAGTTGAGGTGTGGGAAAATTACGAAATTCAGCACTTGGAGGGAATTACCACCTTGTACGTGTGCTGCTCGAATTTGCCTGAGTTTTGTAGTTTGAAAAGCATAACTAGTGGTGAGAACCTCTTGTTGGTTCTTACCTTTACCCACAGTTGCAACCTTAGACTCAAATCCTTGAGGAATAGGATAGGGTTGTAAATCCAAACGCGATCGCATGTAGGCGATGGCATAATCGAGAAATGGCTGATAAAGTGTCATTTGATGTATAAAGATTGGGTATTGGGCATTGGGCATTGGGCGTGAGAACAGGACAAGGAAACAAGGAGCAACCTTTCTCCCTTGTCTCCCCATCTCCCCACCTCTCCATCTCCCTCATCTCCCCGCCCCATACCCCATACTCCTTGCGTCACCTTCTACTTACTACCAAAGGTACGGCATCTTCAAATAAGAACTCGTGGAGAAAGCGTTCAGCCCATTCATGACCGAAGTAACTGCTGAATAAGCCAGATGCAGGATCGCGGTCTGCACTATATTGGTCATAGTCTTTTTGAGCTTTGACAATGCGCTGGATATCTTCTGGGTCTTGCAGAGGTTGGGCATTTGCTAACATTTGCCAATACAAGTTTAAGTAATCTTGAAATGCTGCAAAAACTCGCGTTGCTACTGTTTGAGCATCTGTTTTGGCAAATAACAAGTACTTAGAAAAGTACTGATTAGCATCGTAAAACTTCATTTCTAAGTTTTGCGATAAATCTGGGTATTTTTCATGGAGAAATTTCAGCGGCACTATATATTTTTTTTGATACTCTTCGTCTTGAAATAAAGGTTGAAAGTCAAGGACAATCAGGTTTTTAATTTTACCAAAAGATAAAAAATCAATCCCTAATAAAGGTAAATCGTAGTGATGGCTGGGATAAATCACGCTGTTAAAAATTTGGGCGCTCTCCCCGGCATCAATGTAGGTATAGCGAATTTTTCGCAATTCTTGACATTGGTGACACCAACTACGGATGGTTGCTGGGTTTCTGCCGCGATCGCTAACTTTGAATTCCAAACCAGGAGGAATGTCCCTGCTTTGCAAATCAAACCGTTCAAATAGCTCTTTTTCTAAAAATTCCAGGAAAGGCTTATACATACAGCATGACTCATTAACCCTTGCATGAAAATAAAGTATGTCGATCGTACACGTCTCATTTCTTAGAAACAAAGCAACATTCCTTAATAGGGAATGGGGAATAGGGCATTGGGCATTGTGCACTGGGCATAGGAAGTTAGGAGTTATGAGAGGTAGGAGTTAGGAGTTAGGAGTTAGGAGTTATTCTCCTTATCTCCCTTGTCCCCTCATCTCTCGATGCCCCATGCCCCATGCCCCATGCCCTATGCCCTAGCATGATTTTGAGCAATCATTTGCTCTAGCAGTTGTTGAGAAACACAACGACGCTCAGAACAATAAGTCATCAAGTTGATTCCGTTCATCATTCGCACGGTACTAACTCTGACACGAAAATCATCTGTTACAAACCAACAACGTTCTTGTCCTTGGTTGTTGTCATAATCAGTATCAATGGTCAGCACTCCATCATGAGCAAATCGATATCGGCTAACAACTGGAATGCTCTCTACATAGCCTTGGTTGCGGATTAATTTGCCAGAAAGCCCTGTTTCATCGTCGGGAATGTCAATCAAAATGGCGGCATTATCGGTATTTGGGGGTCTGGTGTCTAGGTTGGCTTGCCATGCAAAGCTAGCACCTCCAGTTGCTTTGTCTGGCTCTATTCCTTGTGCTTTACAGACTTCTTGCACTTTGGGATCTTCTTTTTCGATGACGGTAATGATTAAATTCGACTCGCCCGACTCATCTGCGGCTGAGTCAAAGTGATGAACCGAACGCTCTGTAAACCATGTGCCTTCACTTTTACGAAAGAAGTCAATCATTGACAATGGTGGTATTATATGCATTTATTGGGAAACCTCTTTTTTAAAACAATAATTTCGGCAAAATCTGGTTGTAATCCTACACAGCAATATCTGGTGGAGACTGGCAATAGAGAATAGGCAACACAATTTGTTTGTGAATGATTTTAGTAGTTTTGTACTACTATGTTGTATTATTTGTACTAATTATTTTGTTGTTATCTAAAATTTACAGATGACAGCTTGCATTTTATCTTTTTTGGTTCCTTGAGTGAAAGAATTAGTTTAATAGCTATTGTTAGTTTGATATCGTAATGACAAGTAGTGAAATTCACCTGAATACTAGAGAACGCCCCAATCCAACTCCAGAAATCTTATCAGCTCTCAAAGCAGGACTTCCTTTAGAAAAAGTAGATTTGAGCGAGTTCAATCTCCAGGGAGTTAATTTAAGACAAGCTAACTTAAGTCAAGCCAAGTTATTAAAAGCCGACCTCAGCGGGATGGTCTTGAGTGATGCAAATCTCAGTGGAGCCGATTTACGGGGTGCTAACTTGCGGGGAGCCGATTTAAGTGGAGCAAATTTGCAGGGAGCTTATTTAAACCGCGCCGACCTCCAACAAGCGAATCTGAATGGTGCAAATTTGCAGGGAGCTAAACTGCAAGTAGCGCGTTATGATACACAGACGAAATGGCCTGAAGGTTATAACTACAAAAATTCCGGAGCAGTGGGGCCTGGTGCTAATCTTAATGCTGCTTATCTCAATACAGCTTTTTTACGCAATGCAGATTTGCAAGGAGCTAATCTGCGGGGAGCTTATCTCAGCGGTGCTGACCTGACTGGAGCCAATTTACAAGGAGCGGCTTTGAGTGGGGCTGATTTGAGTAAGGCTTATTTGACAGGGGCTTACTTACGCAATGCTCGATTAACTGGAGCCAATTTGCAAGGTACAGATTTGCGAGCAACTGACCTTACTAATGCAGAAATGGAGTATTTAGAAAGTATCGCTGGGGCAGATTTTACTCTCGCTCAAGGATTAGCACAAACAACCAAAGCCATGCTTCATAGCCGTCCAACATCAGAACTTGACGTTTGGAACGCCTACACCCGCAAAACAACTCGTGAAAGTTTAAGTTAAGGACGCAAGGGGAAAGGGGAAAGGGGAAAGGTTTCAAATACATCCAAATCCCCTTACCCCTTAAGTTTTTCCCAGACCATAAGGGAAGTTCATACTGCTTATCCGAACCGTATTGCCCCATCTCCTGATTACGCCTAATCCCTACTTATATTATGTCCGGTTGAAGACTTATCATTAGGACTGACGTAGGGAATTTTTTTGATAAGTGATTGGGCGGACATTATAAGTAGGTGGACACAATTATTTAGAAGAGGCATTTCGACTTTACTCAATGCTCGGTAAGCTTATTCCAAGAGGGTTGAGCGCAGCGATGCACTGCGCCGCCCTGAGCTTGTCGAAGGGAGCGTGTCCAAGTGTCGAAACCCGGCGAGATCGAGTTAGGTTTAATTTAGTAGTCCTTTTACTTGTCACTTGGGATGAATGTAGGTACTTCACAAAGCTTGCCACTTCTGTTTGAGAAGCGCTAAAAATGTAGCGTATCCTTCGGAGAAACCGGGCGGATCTGGTAGAACATATTGTGGAAACTCTTTGTACGATCGCCAAGGTTCAGAAGCATTATGCCGTAAATATAAAGCACATTCTGAGGAACCTGGTAATCGCCAAGTCATCTGACCAGTTGGTGTATCAGTCACAAATCTCTCCCGAAATCGAAGAAATTGATATTCTATTCCAAATTTTCGCAAACAATCAGGATATTTTGTTCTAATTTCAGATATAATGACGCTCTATAAAGATAAAAATTTTAAAATTCACGCAAAAACGCAAAAAATTAGAAGGACTCTTGAGTGCTGACTGTCAACGGTCAACAGTCAACAGTCAACACCTAACAGTCTTCTCTGGAATATTTTTTTACTTGGAAGTCTTTATCGTGGCAACAAATCTTCTAAAGTAGCTCCCACAACTCGGTGATCTTTATCTTGTCTGAGTTGGTTGAGGGCTGCTTTTGCTTCGGGTTGGTCAAATCGTTTGAGGGCGTATGCCACTCGCACCCGCATCCGCCAAGATTCATCATTTACCAAGTTTAGTATTTGAGATAATGCTTGAACATGCAGGTTAGAATTAGCCAGCAAGCCCAGTGCATCAACAGAGGATTCCTGAACTGTAAAATCTTCATCTTTTAAACCCTGAACGCAGATATCAAATAATTCTTCAGGACAATCCATTTCAACAAGGGCTGCGAGAATAGTACGACGAACTAACCAGTGGTCATCCTGATAATACGTCAGAACTAGATGAGAAACTGCTATTCTCCCAAATAACGATAAGGAATTTGCTGCCTCAGCTCGCACGTTGGGGGTATCGTCGAATTTCATGATTTGGATTAAAGCAGCAAAAGATTCCGCAGATTGTTGGCTACCCAAACCCCTGGCCACAAAGGAACGCACTAAGAATTCTGAGTCATGGAGTTTACTAGTTAACAAAGGCACTGCAACTTCTGATTCATAATCTTTGAGTGCAGCGATCGCTTTTAAACGATACTGAAAATCTGGATTGCTTAGTTCAGCTTTAATTTTATCGATTTCCATAGGTGTATTTATTGGGCTTATTCTTTACTTTATTTTACAAATGTCAAAAAATAGCGATGGCATTTGGGAAGATTACAGGGAATGGGGTATGGGGGGACAAGGGAGATGGGGAGATGGGGAGATGAGTTTTTCTCCTCTGCCCAATGCCCAATGCCCAATGCCCAATGCCCAATGCCCAATGCCCAAAACCTATGACTCAATTAACCCAAGCCGTTAAGCAATTAATAGCCAAAGCTAGAATTGTCAGCTTTGCTCAGTGGAAACAGTCCCATCCTCAAGCTGCTATCGATATATTCCAAGCTGCGGATGATAATCTCCGCTATCTTAGCGACGATGATTTACTACAAATTGAAACTTTAGCACCTAATAATTGTGCCTTAATTCCTGTTGCTCAATTATTACGCGATCGCGCAGCCGAAATTGTGGATGAGGCAAGAGTTCAGGTTTTGCTGACTTATCCAGAAATTATCGAGCCTGGGGGAGGTCTTTATCCTCCTGAACGCGCTCAAGCTTGCTGGCGAGATTTTTGGCATTTTCTCCGCTGCATCACCTATGGTATTGCAGGTAGCCACGCTGAATATACTAGTTCCACAGGACTGCACTATATGAATTTGCTTTATCAGGAATTACAAGTTCCTTTGGATGCTATGGTTTTAGGATTAAAAAGTATTAAAGTTACTAGTTTGAAACGCTGCCAAGCCAATGACCAAGAAACTCTGACTCCTTATTTTGACCATTTAATCACCCAACTAGGGGCTTTCAAAATTTAACTAGTGTCAAAAAATTAGTGAGTTTGGTTTTTAGCGATGTAGCTTCAAAATCAAATGAAAATTTTTATCTATAAATTGTATTTTTAAATACAATTTATTTTACACAAATATGTTTTTTGAAATGAGATTGCAGTGTGTTGTATTTGGCGATCGCTAAATTGCTGATTTGAGTAACTTTTGCTACAGTACTAATATTCAGTAATAATTTGAAAGTGATAAGTGTAGTCTTTTGACAAGTCCTTATTGTTGAGTTATTCTGAAAATTGTATCGGTGTCTTTACGGCTGGTAAAAATGACTAGGACAAAGCTCATTATCGGAGGACACTACGAAATCTTACGCAGCTTGGGTCAAGGAAATTTTGGGCAAACTTACCTGGCGGAAGATTTACACGCGAGAAAACGTAAGGTTGTAGTGAAGCACTTTTGCTTTGTTGGTCATAGTCAAACAACTTTGAATAAAGCTAAGGAATTATTTGAGAGGGAAGCAGAAGTCTTATATGACTTGAGTAACGAACTGCAAAATCATCAAATACCGCATTTTATAGCATTTTTTGAAGAAAAACAAGAATTTTATCTAGTAGAAGAATACATTGCAGGACAAACACTGAGAGAAGAGTTAGTTCAAAAAAACAGACTACCAGAGCATGAAGTAATAGATTTGCTCAAAGATGTTTTATGTATTCTCAAAGTAATAAATGAAAAGCGAATAATTCATCGAGACATTAAACCAGACAACATTATTATACGTGCCAATGATGGCAAACGTACAGTGATTGATTTCGGTGCAGTAAAAGAAATATCACGAGTAGTTAATACTCAATTTCAAACAAAACAAACAATAATTTATACGCCAGGATATAGTCCGTTAGAGCAACTAAAAGGCTCAGCAAAATTCAATAGTGATATATATGCTCTGGGAATGACAGCCTTAGAAGCGCTAACAGGGTTGGAACCAGAAAAATTAAGAGATGAAGCGGGTAAGGTAATTTGGCCTGATGGCATTCAAGCAAGCGATGGCTTGGTAGAAATACTCGAAAAAATGGTTAATGAAGACTATTGCAGTCGATATCAATCAGCAGCAGATGTATTGATTGATTTAGTTGAGCTAGAAAAACCAAAAAACACCTTGATGCTTGCGCCAAAAAATTATTTACCAGTTCAAACCATACACAAAACTCTTTTACAGCAAAGAAATATCATTCCTCAATGGTTTAGGTTTCCAGTATTACCACTGATAGTTATAGCGGTATTTGGTTCGACATCGTTTTTTAGTGTCAAAAGATTGTTGATGCCTCTAGAAAATAACTCTAGTGTTTCTCAACCAAAACCACAAAAAATAATATCGAAAGAAGCTAGTGAAAAATCTTCCAATTTACCTAATAAAAATAATAACAATCAAAAAAATATTAATCCTTGTCCTCCGATTCTGGCACCAGGCAAAACTTGTCAAAAATGATGAAATACCAACAGCATTAGTATGATCGTTCAGAATCCCAGATTACAAATCACATTATTTATTCTTAGTGTCTTTGGTAGTCTTGCAACGCTAGGAAACTTTGCTTATACTACTTGCGATCGCATTGATTGTTGGAAGTACATAAAACTACCTCAAGAAAGACTAAACCCATGTCCTCCCATCTTGCCCCCTGGGAAAGATTGCAATGACTCATATCATCCAAAAAATATATAAAATACTAAAACTTAAAATACCCACTACCTTGTCTAGATAAAATACCGAAATATACAAATACAAAAAATATTCTTTCTATCATTGCTTAAGAGGCATAAAAATGAACTCCAAAAAAAGTTTGTCTTTCATGGCAGCGTTGATGTTGACATTAGCATCTGCTATTGCACCCTCTACAAATGCCCAAGCCAATACAACTGAAGGTTTTGTGTGCAAAAAGTCTAATGGTACATGGACAAGTATTTACCAAGACTCACGCAGAGAAAAACCGTTTATTCGTTGGACTTCTGACTTTGGTGGTTTGGCTAAGTATACGCGGGAACAACGCTGTCAGGAAGTGACTAACAGATTAAATTACTACATGATGAATCAACGTCCATTTTACATGACTCATGGTAGAAGTGAAGATGGAAAGTATCCCATTATTTGCCGGACTGACAATAATGGCGGTGGTTGTAAGGGACTTATTTACACTCTAGATCCTAACACGCGCATACCTCCTAATGCGATCGTGCAAGAATTACTAGAAATTGTTAACCCTGAAGTAGGGCCTTCAATAGGTGTACCAGCAACAAGTTGTCCCTTGTATGTTAATGTTCGTTTATATTTGCAAGGTAAATCTAGTGCTAAATATGTTTGTAGAACTAGATAATTTTAGACTTAGACCGCTTGGAAAAGCACTTCGCTGATGAAACGAACTTTGTCTTTAATCTGCACTTTAGCCTGTGTTTGTATACTATTGTTGGAACCACCAACGCAGGCTATTAATTTTTTAGTTATTGCTCAAACAAATTCTAGCAAGAATAAGTCCGATGCTGAAATCAGAAGTATTGCTAAAAAAATTACAGTTCAGATATTGGAAGCAAATTCTCAACAACAAGAAAACTCAATTGGAACTGGGTTTATAGTTAAAAAACAAAATCAAAATTATCAAGTATTAACTAATGACCATGTAATTAGCAAACTGCAAAGTGGATATCAGTATCAAATTAAAACTTATGACGATCGCATTTACAAAGCTTCTTTATATAAAAATGCAAATAATTTCAATAACTATGACTTAGCCATCCTCACTTTTAGTAGTTCTGTGGGATATCAAACGGCAAAATTAGGTAATTCTTATAAATTGCAACCAGAAGAAAAAGTTTTTGTTGCTGGGTTTCCATGTGAATCTACTTTATGCAAACCTAAACTGATAATTAAATCAGGTGTAATCGCTCCTATAGAATTTCTCTTACAGAAAAAAACTTTAATTGAAGGCTATAGAATAGGATACGATATTGATGTTCAATCAGGGACAAGTGGCGGCCCAATCATAAACACCATAGGTGAAGTAGTAGGGGTTAATGGCAGAAGTAAATCTGTAGAATCACCCTTTGCCAATACTCCAGACCAATACACATTTACTGATAAAAGTCAACCCAATAAAAATATTAAATTATTGATGAGATACTTTGCTTGGGGTATTCCGATTGAATATACAAAACTGGATGGTAATACAAGCTCACAAATAGAAAATACTCCTAAATTTTCTGCATTAGACAACGTACAAAACAATTCCGAGCCAAATTTACAAACTCCAGCGATCGCACCCAACAATAGTTTAATCATTATATTTATTATTTTATTTATCTTGGTCATTATTTGGTTGATTTTCAACCAGTGGAATCAACGTAAAAATGACCAAAAATTTAAATTTATAGAAGATAA
>Ga0314812_100007_pt1 | contig 34728 bp, 28 predicted proteins | sample STEome_9_FD_202336 | JGI IMG/M metagenome (GOLD analysis project Ga0314812, IMG submission 202336) | Metatranscriptome of soil surface biofilm microbial communities from soil inoculated with nitrogen-fixing consortium DG1, State College... ...
CTCGAAATATAGTGTTTTATTATACTAGTAATATGAGATTTTACGTTTTGTAAACATTAGTATCTTTTATTAAGTGATTATCTAAGTATTTATATGTAAATTATTTCATTAAGCTTAATATGTGGACTTTTAGCAAAATCTAAGCTTCTCCAATCAGATCGATGGCCGCCTTTAACAAAGTGTCATCATGAAAGCTGCTTTTGGTGAGGTAGTAGTCTGCACCTGCTTCTAACCCTTGCAATCGGTCTTCTTCTCGGTCTTTATAAGAAATGATAATCACGGGTGTTTGCTTCAACTTAGGATGAGTTTTGATCTGGCTGGTAAGTTCAAAGCCGTTCATCCGGGGCATATCAATATCTGTGACCACTAAGTCGTAATTGCCGCTACGGACTACATTCCAGCCATCCATACCATTGACTGCTACTTCAACTTTGTAACCATTATTTTCCAAAAGTTTGCGTTCCATTTCCCGTACTGTAATGGAATCATCCACCACTAAGACGCGTTTGTAGGTTTTGTTAACTACCTGATAAGCAGACTGATTTACTTGAGAAAGTTGGCCGTTGGAGAATACCTTAGCAATAGAACGTACTAAATCTTCGACATCCACAATCAATACTGGCGAGCCATCATCCATCAGAGCAGCGGCGCTAATGTTGGGGACTTTGCCAAGGCGGGGATCTAAGGGTCGGACAACCAAACTATGCTCGCCCAAAAACCGATCTACAACTAATCCATAACGATTGAGGCGATCGCCAATCACAATCACTGATAGAGATTCTATATTCACCGCAGGTGATGGTAACTCTAAAACTTGACTTGCTAAAATCAACTCGACAGGCTGATTATTCATCAGAAAAAATGGGCGGTTTTCTGATAAAGCAATGTTAGACCTAGACAAGATTGCCACCTGTTCAATGCGCGTTAACCCAAAGGCGTAGGGTTCCCCAGCAATTTCCACCAGCAGAGTGCGAATTACAGATAGCGTCAACGGTAACTGTAAGTGAAAGGTCATGCCTTTTCCTGGAGCAGACACAGCCCGCAGCGTCCCGCCGACTTCTCGCACAGTGCTATGAGCAATATCTAGCCCCACGCCACGACCGGAAATTTCGGTTACAGTGTCGGTTGTGGAAAAACCAGGCAAAAACAGGAACTCCATCAACTCAGCTTCGGTGAGTTGGGCTGCCATTTCTGGATTTGTCAGTTGTTTGCTGATGACTGCTTGACGCAAAAATTCGATATCGATTCCCCGTCCATCATCTGAAACAGTGATAAACAACATACCAGCGCGATGGGCAACTTCAATACAAATTAATCCTTCTTCTGACTTTCCCACCGCTAAACGCTCTTGGGGCGATTCGATGCCATGATCGATGGCATTCCGCAAAATTTGAGTTAACGGAGCTTCCAGACGTTCTAAAATATCCCGGTCTACCAAAGTAGACTTACCCACAATTTCCAACTTCACTTGTTTGCCCAACTGCCTTGCCAAGTCCCGCACCATACGCGGAAATCCCTGTCCGCCATCAGCAAAGGAACACATCCGAGTGGCAATCACTTCTTGATAAAGGCGTTGGGCAAGGTTAGCAGCCCGTTGGGAAAATAATTCTATTTCGTTTTGGCGATCGCTCGTTAACTGACTACATTCGTTGGCTTTTTGACGAATTGCTGTGAAATTTTCCTTAATTTCTCGATCTAAAATTTGGTTGCCTAATAAGTCTTGTAACTTTTCTAGCATGTTAGACAACTCTAGTTGACTTGCTTTGAGTTTGAGTAAAGAACTGGCAAATGGCTCTAACCAGTTAGCTTCAACCAACGATTCTCCTGCTAATCCCATCAAACGATTGAGATTGTCGGTATTCATTCGCACCGCTCGGTTTTGGATGATGTTCGGTGCTTCTTTTGATGTCAAAACTTGTACAGGAGCAGATATTGTCTCCTGATTTGCTGGGGTTTCTGGGATTGCTTGTGAAGTGAAAATATTGGCAATGGCACTAACCACTGTTGTGATATTTATATCTGCTAATTGCTGCAAATCGGGATTGGCCATATGCAACAGCATATCCACCCCTTGCAGCAACACATCAACGCCATCGGCTGTTAAAGTCACTTTTTGTGCTTGAGCGGCTGCAAAACAATCTTCCATCACATGGGCTAAGTTAACCGCCGGTTCGATTTGGACAATGCGGGCTGCACCCTTGATGCAGTGGGCTGCCCGCATTAAGGCTGCCAGTTCTGGTTTGACATCGGATTTAGTCTCCAGCGCCAATAAACAATCATTCATGACTGCAACTTGGGCTTTGACTTCCATATTGAACAAATCAAGCAAAGAAAGATTGCTGACATCGGATTGATCTAACATCAATGCACCTTCCTCGCCAAGGTAGAGAATAACAGTTCATCATCCAAGTAGCTAACACTGAGCGATCGCTCTTGAGATGCAGGTTGCCAATGAAATAATCCTTTTGTATAGGTTTGGGTTGCTAAACTCATACTCTTAGGCGCATCTTGCAATTTATCCCCATCAAATCGGTGTACACCATAAAGTTCATCCACAGCAAAAACCCAAGGATTACCAGCTTTTTCCACAACTACCATACGCGAATACACCACTGGACTCAGTGCTGGTACTACTGTGTCAGCTACTTCGAGATTCAGTAAGTGGCTGAAAGAGACACACAAGAGTAACTCCCCCCGGATATTCACCAATCCCCGAAACATTTGATTGCTGCGGTGGGGAACGGTATGAATGACACTGGGAAGAGTCATTTCTTTAAAAACTTGGGCTGAAAGTGCCAGCCATTCCCGTTGCAGGCGAAAAATCACAACTGTCATTTGAGTTGTGTGGGAAGATTGTTCGCTAACTCTCGATTCTGCAAATAACTGAGTCCATTCCTGGCGATAATTTTCGGCAATGGAGCGTTCTAATAAGTGGCGACCTGCGGTAGAGTACACAGGACAATTGCGGCAGTGGGTGTGTGTAGCTAGCTGGGGACAGGAGCCATCGCCCCCTGTGCCGATAGAATTCCAACAACGTTCAATATTTAATTCCATAGCCATCTGGTTCATAGGAGCTGCTCAAGAGAATTGGTGAATTAGAGGTATGGCGTCTTCTGTTTTCACCTGAAAGCGGGCAATCTCTCGACGCAATCCCTGTGCTACTTGGTTAAGTTGGACAATGGCGTGATTAATTTCCCGCAAGGAATCGGTACTTTGTACGGAGGTGTTGCTCAATTGCACCATCGCATCACTAATTTGTTGCGCTCCCACAGATTGGGTTTCCATACCCTGGTTAACAAACTCAAATCGCGGATTTAGGTCTTGCACTTGTTGAATAATTTGCCCGACTTGTCTGCTAATAATGGCAACATCTTTTATAGTCCGCTCTACTTCTGTGGCGAACTTGTCCATTTCCATCACACCTGTGGACACTGAGGATTGCATCTGCTTAACCATCTGCTCGATGTCGAGAGTTGCAACAGCGGTTTGATCTGCTAATCGGCGAATTTCTCTAGCAACTACAGCAAAGCCCAAGCCATACTCTCCGGCTTTTTCGGCTTCAATTGCCGCATTTAATGACAGCAAATTTGTTTGGTCTGCCACTTTAGTAATTGTGACGACAATATTATTAATGTTGTTTGCCTTTTCGCTAATCACTCCCAATCGAGCAGCGATGCCATTAGTGGCTTCTGACAACTGCCGCATGGTGGTTTCCATTCGTAATAAATCTTTTTGGCTATCATTGGCTGCTGTTGTCGTGATATGTGAAATATTGGCAACTTGTTCCATTGCACTTACTAGTTCCCTGGAGGTGGCAGAAATTTCTTTGGTAGCGGCTGTCACTTCATTAGTAGATGCTACTTGCTCGATGAGGGTAGCTTCTAATTGTTTACCCGAAGCCGCTATTTGAGTAGCTGAGGTAGTCACTTGGATGCCCGAATGCTGTACCTGACGAATTAGAGTGTTAAGATTCTTCGTCATGGTTTGGAAAGCAGTTAAGAGTGTATTCATTTCATCTTTGCTGTTGGAGTTAGCTGCAATTTGAGTTGTTAAGTTACCCAAAGAAATTTGCTCTGCAACTCTAATAACGTCAAAAATCTGAGATGCAATTTGTCGAGCGATGACAAACCCAACAACAATAGCTGTTATCGGGCCAATGGCAATTCCTATAGAAATCCAGAAAATGCTGCGAGCCACATTTTGCTCGACTTCTTTTTGTGTATCTGAGACGTAAGATTCATGGAGCTTCAAAAGTTTGTCTGCTTGGTCGGTAGTTATTTTAAATAATGGTTCTTCAGTATTTTTTACTTCATAGACAAGCTGATTGCGTAAATTAAATGCAGTTTTTACAGTAGGAAAATTAGCGATATCCTGTTTTTGGTTGATTAATTGTAGCTGTTTTTTCCAAGGATTTTTAATTCCGATTTGATTTAGCTGTTGCTCAATATCTAATAATTTTTCATGGGATTTTTTCCAAGCTTCTAATTGCTCTTTCAAGAGTTCATAGTCTTTTGTTTCTTCTTCGCTAAATGGCGTTGCTTCGTACTGTTTGATGCCATCATTAATCTGTTTCCAACCGCTCTGAATTTGAGTGATGACACTCTCCCTTTCACTACCCGTAACTTCAGGATTCAATAATAATCTTTCTGCCGATTGAATTTGTGTTTGACCTTCTTTAATCTTCCATACCCCCGACAAGCTGGGTATATTATTCATGGTTAGGGCGTTAATTGACTGATTTAACTCGTTAGTAACGAACCATCCCAGCAAGGCCATTGTGAATACAAGCAATCCTATGAATAAAAATGAACCGATCAACCGTGTTTGTAAACTTATATTTTTGAACATTGGATATGGTACTATTCCTCTGTTACCGTAAAACACCTTCAATTATTAAAATTCCCAAATCCCAAACAAGATGAACAGTATGTATTTCCCAGACAGAAACAAATTATTAAGTAAGCAACTAAGTAGAACATGGTAAATAATTAAAGGTTTGTAGTGAGAACTAAAGTTCTCAAAAAAGGACTAAAGTCCTTACTACGAACTGAATTTTATGATTTTTACATTACTTAATATGGTTTGTTTTTTTCAAGTAGTTCTACTTATAAGAATCCGGTTTGATTCGGATAACTATTCCTAGAGACTCTTAACAGGTAAAAAGGAATCAAAGTGTACCTAGCTTCACAAAAATAAAATATTAGTTTTATAAATTTGGAATATTATACTTTCACCTGGAAGCGAGAAATTTCTTGACGCAATCCTTGGGCGACTTGATTGAGTTGAGCGATCGCACTATTGATCTCTCGCAAAGAATCAGCTGTTTGCAATGAAGTGCTACTTAACTGCACCATTGCATCACTAATTTGTTGCGCTCCTTGGGATTGTGTTTCTGTACCTTGATTTACTGCTTCAAAACGCGGTGCTAAATATTGTACTTGCTCGATAATTTGTCCTACCTGAGTACTGATATTGGCAACATCTTCTACACTCCGCCCCACTTCCGCAGCAAACTTGTCCATTTCCATCACGCCAGTAGATACGGAAGATTGCATTTGTTTAACCATTTGTTCAATATCTAAGGTAGCAACAGCAGTTTGATCCGCTAGTCGGCGAATTTCTCTAGCCACTACAGCAAAACCCAAGCCGTATTCTCCAGCTTTTTCTGCTTCAATTGCAGCATTTAAAGACAGCAAATTTGTTTGGTCTGCCACTTTAGTAATTGTGACAACGATATTGTTAATATTGTTAGCTTTTTCACTAATTACCCCAAGCCTAGCAGCTATGGAATTGGTGGCTTCTGCTAATTGGCGCATGGTAGTTTCCATTCGCAATAAATCTTTTTGGCTATCACCAGCAGCTGTGGTAGTGGCTTGTGACATTCCTGCCACTTCTTCCATCGTTTTCACCAATTCTTTGGAAGTAGCAAAAATTTCCTTGGCGGCTGCTGTAACTTCGTTGGTAGAAGCTACTTGTTCGGTAATTGTGGCTTCTAATTGCTTGCCTGATGCTGCTATTTGAGTTGTGGAAGAAGTCACTTGTATGCCAGACTGCTGTACTTGACGGATAAGGGTATTCAAGCTCTGGATCATATTTTCAAAGGCTTTTAGAAGTTGCCCGACTTCATCTTTAGTATTACTTGCACCTCCAATAACTGTTTGTGTCAAATCACCAACAGAAATTTTGTCTGCGACTTCCACAGCTTTGGCAAGTTTTTTACTCAAAACTTGGGCAATAAAAAAAGTAGCGGACACCGCAATTAACAATGATAATATCGAGGCAATTATCGTTATTATACTCAGGGAGAATAAAGCGGATTTAGTTGAGGTGAAACTTTGTTCTAAAATTTGATTTTCATTAAGTTCAAATTCATCAGATATTCGTTCAAATTCTTCAATATGTAAGTTTAAATTTTGAAATAATTTTGATTTATCGGCATTATTATTTATCAATGGTATTTGTTTATTAATAAAATCATCTTTGGATTTATCATAGGCAATATAAAGTTGATACATGCTTTTTAATCTTTCTTTTTGTTTGAGATTCTCTATGGTCTTATCTACTAACTCGAATGCATCTTGAAAGTCACGCTGATCTTTTTGATACACTTCTAAAGCATCATTATTAGTTTGAGGATCGAGAACATATCTGCGAATTCTCCGATCCATATTGATGAGATCGATATACATCCGACCTTTACCAACTAGGGCAGTTTGGGAAATACCTACTTGTCTAAAGGTTTGTGATATTTGATTGGAAGTTGTATAGACCATGAGGCTAAAACCAATCATTAAAACTGTTGGGATGGAAAAACCAAGTAAAGTCAGGTCTTTGATTTTCCAATTGCTAAGCATTTTATCTTTCCTCAATTTGTAGTTGGATTTATAAGTAGATGGATAGGAAAATTTATCGTCTACTTAAACAGAGCCAGAATGTTCTGTTTTCACCTGAAAACGAGAAATTTCTTGACGCAATCCTTGGGCGACTTGGTTGAGTTGGGCGATCGCATAATTGATTTCTCGCAGAGCATCTGCTGTTTGCACTGAGGTGCTGCTCAACTGCACCATTGCATCGCTAATTTGTTGCGCTCCCAAGGACTGAGTTTCCATACCCTGGCTTACAGACTCAAAATGTGGTGTCACATCTTGGACTTGCTGGATAATTTGCCCAATTCGCAAGCTGATACTGACCACATCTTCCACACTCCGCCCTACTTCTGCGGCAAACTTATCCATTTCCATCACACCTGTAGACACTGACGATTGCATATGTTTAACCATCTGTTCAATGTCGAGGGTGGCTACTGCGGTTTGATCTGCCAATCGGCGAATTTCTCTAGCAACCACGGCAAAACCCAAGCCGTATTCTCCCGCTTTCTCAGCCTCAATGGCAGCATTTAACGACAGTAAATTTGTCTGGTCTGCGACTTTGGTAATACCAATCACAATATTGTTAATGTTGTTAGCTTTCTCGCTGATTATTCCCAATCGCCCAGCAATAGCATTGGTCGCTTCTGACAACTGTCGCATGGTAACTTCCATGCGAAGTAAATCTTTTTGACTGCTGCTAGCAGCTGTGGTCGTTATTTGTGACATAGCCACGACTTGTTCCATAGTGTTTACCAGTCCTTTGGAAGTAGCAGCAATTTCTTTGGCAGTAGCAGTTACTTGATTTGTAGAGGCTACTTGTTCGGAAATTGTCCCTTCTAATTGCTTCCCGGAGGCAGCAATTTGAGTAGCTGATTTGCTAACCAAAATGCCTGAGTTTTGCACCTGACGGATGAGAGTATTCAGGTTACCGACCATGTTTTTCAAAGAGTCCATTAACTTGCCAATTTCATCATTGGAAGTCACTTCGATTTCGGTTGTTAAATCACCAGCAGAAACTCGTTCTGCTATACCAAAAGCCGACTGTAAGGAGCGATTTAAGGAAGCACTGAGGATACGGATAATAATTAGTGAAATAATGATTGCTACAATCAAGATACACAAAAAATTGGCTATACTTATAAAGTTTGCAAATGCCTGAACCTGGCTTGCCTGCTTTTGTCTTTCTTCTAAAATTTGTTCTTCTATTTGCAGCATTGCGTCTAGCTGTTCTCTGATTTGATCCATGATTTTTTTGCCTTTATCAGAATTAATCAGAATTAGTAATTCTTGCTGTTTTCCAGATTGTTTTAGTTTGATTGTATCTGCTAATTCTTGAAATTTATCTCGAACATAAGTTTCAACAACATCTAATTTTTTAACTTGTTGTTCGTTATTAAAAAGTTTATTCTTTAATTCTTTGATATTGTTTTCTACTTTATCAATAGCATTATTATATGGCTGTAGATAATCTGAATTATTTGTAATCAAAAATCCTCTTTGTCCCGTTTCAGGATCAACCAAATTTTTTTCTATTTCTTTTAAGTAAAATTTAACAGAATAACTATGGTTTAATAAACTAACAGAATCGATGAGAGAATCAGTTGTTGATTTAGAGATCAAACTGGCAATACCTGTCAATAATAAAATCACTCCAAATCCACCCATTACAAACTGATTAATTCTTATTCCTTGTTGCATATTTATTAAAACTGTTTTTCACCAAATTGCTTCAACTTCTACAATTCCCAAATACCAAAGGAGAATAACGATTCAAATCGCTAGTTTTGCAACAAATTATTAAGCAGCCATCATCTGTTTTATCTTTAACCAGAGAATAAATGAATTTGAGACCCTTACCAAATCCATAGCAATCTTATTTGAGTGGTCAAAATATTCACTGATAGCTATTGACTTTCAAGATGAACGGTGTAGTTAAAATCAGTGGATACCTGAACCCACCAAAAAGAATTGAGAATTAAAAATTAAACATTTTTTAAGGAAACTCCAAAAAATAAATGATTCCAATTCCGGTCGTTGACAGTCAACAGTCAAGAATCTTCTATCACATATTTTTTACTTAGAACTCCCTAACTCTTAATTTTTAATGTTCACTTGTTTTTTAGTCGATGAATTCGTTGCCACAGAAGATTGGCGCTAGCAATATTTCCTTGATGTTCTCTAAGTAATGCTAGATGAGTAAGTGCCTCTTCGTGAGTAGGTTGCAAGTAAATTGCCTTTTGAAAAGATTGTGCTGCCTGTTCATTTTGTGCCATTGCTTGCTGCATCTGACCAAGAAGGACATAGGCTTCGATACTGGCGCGGTTTTGCCTGAGATAAGAATTGCACAGGTTAATGGCTTCGTCTAAGCAACCCCTGTCGGCTAGGATTTTCGCTGTTTCTAATAAATTATCTGAAAGATTTTGAGTTGAATTTTTAGTATTTATTTTGGTAGCTTGCGCTGAAATATGAGATTTTGTGTGTTGTGGAAGAATTATATTTTTTAGGGGTAATTTGCGCTCAAAAAGATGATTTTTAACAGGATTATCTAGGCAAATATCAGCATGTTTAATAGGGTGAGAGGCGAGTGGTTTGTGATAAGCAAATGCTAAAGGCTGACGCACAGAAACGAAATATGAGTTCAGCAACAAACCGGTTTCTGCATGACCAACAAATAACAAACCCTCTGGGGTAAGTAACTTTTCCAGAAATTTAATAGTGCGGATTTTGTTGGGGCGATCGAAGTAAATTAATAAATTACGGCAAAAAACAACATCATAAGGCAGCGTATCTGCTAATAAATTATTATCTAGTAAATTACCTTGGATAAAATTCACAATTTGCCTGACTTGTTCGCATAGGTGATATCCTGTTTCAGTTAATTGAAAATAGCGGTGTTGAAATAATTGGGTATTGCCTCGAAATGAGTATTGATGATAGATTGCTCGTTGGGCTTTTAGCAGACATTTTTTGCTAATATCAACAGCATCAATGTGAATATTTGTAGGATTTAATCCTACTTCCAATAAAGCGATCGCAATGGAATATGGTTCTTCACCCGTAGAACACGGTAGACTCAAAACCCGCAATACACCTTGGGGATTTTTTGGCAACCACTCACATAATACGTAATGTTTCAGAAAGGTAAAAGATTCTGGTTCTCGAAAAAACCAAGTTTCTGGAACAATTACACTATCAATCAATGCTTCCCATTCCTGGCTAGATGCTTGCAATTTTCCCAGATAGCTAGCAATATCTCCAATACCGCAATCTAGCATCCGTTGAGAAATAGCACTAGCGATCGCATCAGCACCAATGGAATTTGCATCCAAACCAATCTTGCTTTTTAGTAAAGCTTCAATCAGAGATTGTGCCATTTATTGACTCTTCAAGGCAATCTAAAATTCAGCATTGCGGCCACTTTCTGCCAAGAGATTAACTTGCTGTGTTTCTGACAACAAATTCTCAATGCGAAGACATTGAATCATCCCTTGAGTGTCTACAATCATCTTGCCCAAATATGGTGCTGCATCGATCTGAATATTGGAATCAACAAATTCCGACTCCGATTTTTGTAATGTTTCTACAATCTGTTCTGCCATTAGGCCTAAAATATAAGGTTCTCCGACTTCCGTAGAATTTTTTCCCCAGTATTTGACTAATACAATCCGAGTACTGAAGTTTTCGCAACTGGGTTTCCCAGCCATTAACTCAGATAAGTCTATGACTGGTACAATACGTCCCCGATAGTTAAAAACACCTGCGATATATTCAGGTTTGTGGGGCAAGCTTTTAAGAATGACAAGGGGTATAACTTCTACAACTTGTCGGCTTTCTATGGCGTATCGCTCATTATTAATACTGAGAATTAACAATAACATTAGTTATCAAATATATGCATTTTTATTAACTATATGTTATTTTTGGGATTTTGAAGGAAATTTACGATTAATAGCAGATTCAGTTGAATTCAGAAAACTCAACATCGCGTAACAGCCATTTTTAAACCTGCCATGTATGACAATATCTGTAAATTCATCGCTGAAAACTTCTAAAATATCTCCCTATATGAATAAAACCCGCATTCGCGGGTTTCAAAGTTTTTATTCATCAGATGGACTTAGTTTGTGTAGACTTGATTTCTAATCGCCTGGTTTTCAACTCAAACTAAAACTCGGCACTTTGCGGTGTACGTGGGAAGGGGATTACATCACGAATATTTGCCATTCCGGTAATGAATTGCACAAGTCGTTCAAAACCCAAACCAAAACCAGCGTGAGGAACAGTCCCATAACGACGCAAATCTAAATACCACCATAAATCTTCTGGCTTCATTCCTTGTGCTACTACCCGACGTTCTAGAACTTCTAAGCGTTCTTCCCGTTGGGAACCACCAATAATTTCGCCAATTTTTGGTGCAAGAATATCCATTGCACGGACGGTTTTTTCGTCGTCGTTCAAGCGCATATAAAAAGCTTTGATTTTCGCTGGATAATCTGTAACAATTACTGGTTTTTTAAACAATTGTTCAGCCAGGTAACGTTCGTGTTCTGATTGTAAATCTAAGCCCCAGCTGACGGGATATTCAAATTTGACATCGGCTTTTTCTAAAAGTGCGATCGCCTCTGTATAAGTTAAGCGTTCAAATTGATTATTAATAATATTATCAGCTGTTGCCAACACAGAATTATCAATGCGCTGATTGAAAAATTCCATATCTTCTGGGCAAGTTTCCAACACATATTTAAAAATGTGTTTGAGAAACGCCTCAGCTAAATCCATATCGCCTTCTAAGTCACAAAAAGCCATTTCTGGCTCCACCATCCAAAATTCTGCTAAGTGACGCGAAGTATTGGAATTTTCTGCACGGAAAGTAGGGCCAAATGTATAGACATTGCTAAACGCCATGGCCATAATTTCTGCTTCTAATTGACCGCTAACTGTTAGATATGTCGGTTTAGCAAAAAAATCTTGACTGTAATCTACTGCTTGATTATCAGTGCGGGGAATATTTTTTAAATCCAAACTCGTAACGCTAAAAAGTTCGCCCGCACCTTCACAATCGCTAGCAGTAATGATGGGTGTATGTACCCATAAAAAACCTCTTTCTTGAAAGAATTGGTGAATTGCGGTGGAACAAGCATTTCTCACCCGGAAAACTGCACCAAAAGAATTAGTACGCGATCGCAAATGTCCAATGGTTCGGAGAAACTCAAAGGAATGACGTTTCTTTTGCAGAGGATATGTATCGGGATCGGCTTCTCCGTGGATTTTTATGGATTGTGCTTTTAATTCAATTCGCTGTCCTTTACCCAAGGAAGCCACCAAAACCCCAGCCACTTCAACAGCAGCACCTGTGTTCAGTTTTTTCAAGGTAGCTTCATAATCTGGCAAATCCTGATTAATGACGACTTGCAAATTAGCTAGCGATGAGCCGTCATTAACTTCGATAAAAGCAAATCCTTTGGATTCGCGTTTTGTCCTCACCCAGCCTTGAACTAGAAGAGACTCATCAGGTTGACCACTTCGCAATATTTCTGCAATCCGTCGATTTACCATATTATGCAACTTATATTTCGTCTACGTAGGGACTAAACATATTAAAGAATGTTACCTGATTCATCCAATTCTAAATTGCGATTATCCAGCATAAGACTTTAATATCCAGCCTATGATAACGCCCATTCCACCAAAGCGGACGGCCTGCCAGAAAGGTTTTTTCAGACTACGCCAAGAAAATAACTGACTTTCTAAGTTGAGTTCTAGGATTTCTAACTGCTGTTTGATTTGCCGTAATTCTGCTTTAATTTCTGATGTCTGGGATTTATGGCGCTTTAATTGCTCCTGACGCTGCTGGAATTGAGCCTTTTGCTGACCATCTCGCTGTACTTGATTGTAACGTTCTCTCAAGGACAAGAGCGATCGCTCTACTTCCTCAATTTGTTGTTCTAAATCTGTTTCCGGATTTTCCCCTGGCGGTTGTGATTGTTGAGACGGCTTCATTTACAAGTAGTAAACTAAGATTAAAAGTCAATTGTCATTTGTGATTGGTCATTTGTCATTAGTCATTAGTCTTTTGTTCAATGCCTAATTACGGCAGTTGCTCCACATTTGGAGACAAAATGACCGCAATGCCCAATGCCCAATGCCCCATGCCCAATGACAATTGACAATTGACAATTGACAAAGGATTTGAAATCATGTCTCAATCTGCACAACTGCCGAAAACTAGTCAACTTAGTGAATTTAGTACTTTAGAACTAGCCCAAGCCCTGATGCAAAGACTCAGCATCTCTCCTGAAGATTGGCATCGCCTCAAGTCTAATCGCAATTCCCGCGCCAGCGAACAAGTGGCAGCAGCTCTTGTTTACCTTTTAAACAATCAACCAAAAGAAGCCCAAGCCAGATTAGAACAAGCTATTGGTTGGCTAGATAGGTCTATTTCTGCTCCTCCCTGTCCAACTCATGGAAAAAGTTAGGAGTTAAGAGTTAGGAGTTAATAGTTTTAGACTTTTAACTCATCACTCCTAACTCCTAACTACAATTACCGTCGCAGAGATAGTCCCCGACGATTTTCCATTTGTTTACAAAGCCTCAATTCTGTACCTTTGCGATTCCACTCTACCTGATCGAAAATTTGATGTAAAAGACATAGACCCCGACCACTTTCTGCTTCATCTGGTGGCAGATAGTCCGTTGGTTCTTCATCAGTAATGGGTGAGGGGTTAAACCCACTACCCTGGTCTGAAATTATCCACCAATATTGATTATCTATTAATGAAAAACGTACTACAACCCTTTTACTAGGATCGAGATTATTGCCATGTTTAGCTGCATTTACTAGGGCTTCTTGAAGTCCTAAACGTAATTCTGACTGTAATTTTGCTGGAATTTCTGCCAACAATAAGTCTAATATGGGACAAAGATAGAGGGTTGAGGCAAAACTAATAGTGCCCCAATAACGTCCAACTGGACGAAGCGAAATAGTAATCACAAGAGAAACCCCATAGCTTTCAGTTAGCTAGACATCAGTTTGGTGTCACAGGCACCCTGATAATAATTGAGGTGGTCATGCTGCCTTCAAACTTGCGTCTTTAAAACTAAATTTTGAAAATGCTAGGGAGCATTGATTCTATGAATGATTTGAGATTGCTGGAATATATAACGGCTGCAATAAATTAAATCTAGGAATGAGCAACTTAGAAAGTTGCTATCAATTTCATTGAGTATTGGCATACTCTAATTAATCGCCGATTTTTAATTTACACAATCCCATTCATACTTTTAGGAATCAATGCAACTTTAATTTCTTTAAACAAAATGAATTTCTATTTTTAGGTTAATTCGATTTTAGCATTGTTAGTATGCAGTAGACTACAAATTTGAAATTTCAATTTTTTTAAAGGAATCAGCATCCTTACCCAAATGTCATAGCACAAGAAAGGCAGCAGCTTCCACATGAGCAGTTTGGGGAAAAAAATCAGCAGGTTGTACCCGTGTGATTTTATATTGCCCATCTTCACAGAGTAATTTCAGGTCGCGGGCGAGTGTGGCTACTTTACAGCTGACGTAAACAATCTGAGATGGTTTCAATTGCCGTAAAGTTTCGATGACAGCGCCATCGCAACCTTTCCGTGGTGGATCGAGAATTACGACCTCTGGTATTGTGCCCATTTTTGGCAGCAATTTCTCAACTGCCCCCACTTGAAATGTGACATTATCAATTTCATTACGCTGGGCATTGAAAATAGCTTGTTCCACGGCTGCTGCTTGCACTTCTAAACCTATAGCTTGGCGTACTTGTTTGGCCAGGGGTAAAGTTAAAGTCCCAATACCACAGTAGGCATCAACCAGCAATTCATGTCCTTGAAGGTTAAGTTGTGACTGAATTACCTGCAATAGTGCCTCTGCCGTTTCTGTGTAAACTTGGAAAAATGTATCTGGGCGCACTTGAAATTCCAGTCCAGCAAATTGTTCGCACAGGTGGGGTACTCCAGCGATGCAACGGGTTTCTAATCCAAAGATAGCATTTGTGCGATCGCCATTGCGATTCAGGCATACTCCCATTAGCTGGGGATAACGCTTTAACCATTCCTGGGCTTGGGTGGCAATTTCTGGTAAATTCCAGTCCTTCACCACCAAAGTCAGCAACATTTCACCAGTATGGCGGCCGATGCGTAAACTCAAATGGCGAATTTGCCCAAGGTGGCGCTGTTCGTCGTAAATTTGCCAACCCCGCCGTTGAATATCCTGCTTGACTTCAGCAAGCATAGGATTTAAACGCGAGTCTTGCACTGGACATTGATTTAAGTTGATTAATTGGTGACTACCTTTTTGGTAGTAACCAGCTTGTACTTGTCCGGTTACCGATTTCCCCAGAGGATAAGTAGATTTATTGCGGTAGCCCAAAGCAGAACCAGCAGCCAGGACTGGATCTACTGGCGGTTGGGTAAAACCGCCTATGCGCTCCATTGCTTGGATAACTTGATTTTGCTTAGCTACAAGCTGGTAATCATAATTAATGTGCTGCCATTGGCAACCACCACACTTATCAGCCACAATACAAGCAGGCCGGATGCGATGAGGAGATGGTTGCAATAGCTTTTGTAGCTTGGCATGGGCATATTTGGGTTTAACATGTGCTAAACGTACAAGAGCGCGATCGCCTGGTACAGTATCAGCAACAAACACTACACGTTCATCAGCACGTCCCACACCATCACCACTATCACTCAGATCGGCGATGGTTACTTCAATTAATTCACCTTGTTGCCAAATTATTTTAGTCATTAGTCATTAGTCATTGGTAATTAGTCATTAGTCATTGGTCTGGGGTATGTTGACTGTTGACTGTTGATTGTTAACTGGGGAGTTATTATTCTCCCCTGCTCCCTGCTCCCACCCTGCAAGAAGCTAAAGCTACATCTCCCTCATCTGGCCACCTACCCACTCCCCCTTCACTTGTGTACCTCAGACTCGCTAAACTAGCAGATAATATTTAAGGTGATTTCAATCATCATGACTGTAATTAGCCAAGTTATTCTCAAAGCCGACGACGAACTGCGTTATCCCAGCAGTGGCGAACTTAAAAATATCAAAGACTTTTTGGAAACCGGTGTACAACGGACGCGCATTGCTGCTACGTTAGCTGAAAATGAAAAAAAGATAGTCCAGGAAGCAACCAAACAACTTTGGCAAAAGCGCCCTGATTTTATCTCTCCCGGTGGTAATGCTTACGGTGAACGCCAACGTTCTCTATGTATCCGTGATTTTGGCTGGTACTTACGCCTAATTACTTATGGTGTACTTGCTGGCGACAAAGAGCCAATTGAAAAAATTGGTTTGATTGGTGTGCGCGAAATGTACAACTCATTGGGCGTTCCCGTCCCTGGAATGGTAGAAGCTATCAGTTCCCTGAAAACAGCTGCTCTTGGGTTACTGAGTGCAGAAGACGCTGCTGAAGCTGCACCATACTTTGATTACATCATTCAAGCGATGTCTTAATACAAAGTGTGTGCTGATTTTGGGAGATACTTTTGCTCTGTAAGAGTGGACACAGAATTTTAACACTCTATAGGCATAAGATTACCAATCCCATCCTAACTTCCCCACATTTGGTAGTAGCTGTGGCTAAATCTCTGTCAAGTTACTAACCAGTTGTGGGGAAATTTTATGGGCATGGGGCATGGGGAGATGGGGAGAAAATCTTCCCCTCTGCCCAATGCCCAATCCCCAATGCCCCATGCCCAATTACTAAAATGACAAAAAACCGACAGTCTTTGATGAAGGCTGTCGGTGATTAGTGTGTTCCCTATTAATGACTCGGCTAGAGTTCAGTTGTCTTTAATTATGCCTAGCTCGCAATGGGAATGAGACGATCCTAATCATCTATAAGTGTGATTGTCGTCACTTGATTGTTACAGCAAAACTGCATATACCCAAGAAATCACTGATTTATAGTTAATCTATACAAGTTTCGAGCTAAGAGTATATACGCTGGTAGATATTTTTTCAGCTTCAGAGCAAATAACGGCAATTACCCTAACTAGGGAGTAAAACACCAGAGAGACGAATTCACAAACTCATGCCCCATTTGCCAAAGTGTTGTAAGAGAAAGAGCTATCTGCAAAGATAAAACTCTCAAAACCAGTCGTGCACAAGCTAATGAGGTTTCCATTGTTATTGAAACTGATGTTGGCAGTTTTAAGGGTATTGCCAGCAACAACACCAGATACGAGCAGTTGAGAGCGATTAAAAGCTGTCAAATCGAGGGTGTCAAAACCATCTCCACCATCAACAGTTGCAGCACCGAAGCCTTTAAAGTAGTCATCCCCAGCGCCCAAAGCAATCTTGATACCGCCGCCGATAGTCACTTTCTGTTGAACTCCATCTAGGATACTGGTAGCGACAACTTTGTCATTGCCATAACCAGTTTTAATGGTTCCCTTTCCATAAATTCCGTAGGCAGTACCACCGATGGTTGCTGTAGCCTGTCCGGTAAGAACGTCAGAATCATTGCCAGTATTGATGGTTCCATCGTTGAAGATGCCATAAGCTATGGAGTTGTTTCCAGAACTGTTGCCATAACCAGTAATTGTGTCTTTGCCCGATCCTGTAGTGATGGTGCCGTCTTTAGTGTTCTCGATGCCGATTCCAGTACCAGGGTTGCCCACAGTCTCAACACCGATGCCACCGTTGCCGCCACTACCAGTGCCAATGATTGTGTCTTCTCCGTCTTTGGTATTCAGTTCGGCACTGTTGCTAATGCCTGTCCCACTACCGCCGTTGCTCAAGAAAAAACCGTTGTCAGTGTCGATGCCAGCGTTGCCTCCAGTACCGTTACCGATGATAGTATCTTCTCCGTTCCCTCCATTCAGACTGCTAGTATTAGCGATGCCGATCCCAGCACCGCCAGAGCCTAACCCGACGCCCTCACCACCGCTACCACCGATACCAGTACCTGAGATAGTGTCTTTTCCATCCCCTGCATTGAGACTGCCACTGTTGGCAATGCCTGTGCCACTACCGCCATTACCGCCGATGAAGCCATCGTCGCCGCTGCCACCAGTACCTATGCCGATGATAATGTCTTCTCCGTCCCCTACATTCAAACTACCATCGTTGCTAATACCGAATCCATTACCGCCGCCGCCCGCGATGCCGATGCTACTAAAGCCGCCGTTGCCGCCAGTACCGATGCCGTTAATTTTATCTTTTCCGTCCCCTGCATTCAGACTGCCACTGTTACTGATGCCTGTGCCAGTGCCGCCGTCGCCGCCTCCGTCGTTACCGTTTCCGCCTTGGCCACCAGTACCAGTGCCGTTAATTGTATCTTTTCCGTCCCCTGCATTCAGACTGCCACTGTTACTGATGCCTGTGCCCGTACCGCCCTCGCCAACGTTGCCCCTGCCCCCGGTGGCGTCGCCACCAATTCCTGTGCCATTAATTGTGTCTTTTCCATCGCCTGTATTGAGAGTACCACTGTTAGCAATGCCGATTCCTGTACCGCCGTCATCGCCGTCGCCAAAGCTGCCGCTGGCGTTGCCGCCAGTACCAGTGCCGATGATAGTATCTTCTCCATCTGCTGCATTCAGAGTACCACTGTTGCTGATGCCGATGCCACTACCGCCTTTGTTGCCGATGCCCCCGGTGGCGTCGCCGCCATTGCCGCCAGTGCCAGTGCCGGCGATCGTGTCGTTTCCGTTCCCTGCATTCAGAGTGCCACTGTTAACAATACCTGTACCAACTCCACCATTCCCAGGAATATCAACTTCGCTACTGCCACCTTTACCGCCAGTACCAGTGCCAGCGATCGCGTCATTTCCCTCCCCTGCATTCAAACTACCGCTGTTAGCGATGCCTGTCCCAGTTCCACCGTTCCCGCCGTTACCGCTCTCAACATTCCTGCCATTACCGCCAGTGCCGATACCAGCGATCGTATCTTTTCCATTCCCTGCATTCAGACGACCACGGTTGGCAATGCCAGTTCCAGTACCGCTGTTAGTAGAGCCGCCAATCCTGCCAGTACCCGTACCCTTAATGGTGTCGTTTCCTGAGTCTGTAGAAATTAAGCCTCCAGTTAAAATATCGATACCTATGGCCACAGATACATTTAACTGTTCTCCGATCAAACTATCGCAACCAGCAGTGCCGATGAAATTGGGTGGAAAGGTAAGTCTAGGCATAAGTAAAATCCTCTCAATTATGTTAGTAAGGCCACTTTGCTCATTTAGATGAGCAGTCTTTCAAAAAATTTCCAAAATTGTTTCTCCAAAAGCCATTCGGTGATTGAGTCTTGTGCTATTAAAGTCAATTAAGCACAATGAAATTCCAAAGCATTAAACCTGTATTCGCAGGTGCGTAGGCGTAGCCTGCCGCAGGCATCGCGTCCTATGAATTTTCTCTACCTTCAATTAATAGACTTCTTACAAAAGTGGGGTAAAGGGTAAGGGGTAAAGGGGAAAGGGCAAATAAAAACCCTTTTCCCGGTTGGTGAGCTTGTCGAACCATTAACCTTTTCCCTTTCCCCCTATGAGCAAAAGTTACTTTTGCAAGAGGTCTAATGGCTACGTCTTACAGGCTGATACCATTTCCAGATTATAGAAATCACCTACGCAAGTTACAGAAAAATAAAATTTTATGGCTTTATAACTAACAGTATAATTACTAGTATTTCAGTATTTATTACAATGTGTTTAACTTATTACAAATCTTTGTTAAATAAATTTCTGTATTCAGTTAATCTTTAGTATCTAGCTATGAACCATTTTAGAACTACACCTACAGGGCAAGTAAATCGATAGAATAATGCTCTGTACAATTGGTGCATTATTTCCATGACTGCCACATCTCCTGCTCCCTTTTCCCCTGAAGAAATCGCTGCTGAAGGTATAAAGCCAGAAGAATACGCAGAAATTGTCCGTCGTTTAGGGCGTCATCCCAACAAAGCCGAACTGGGAATGTTTGGGGTAATGTGGTCAGAGCATTGCTGTTACAAAAATTCTCGACCTTTACTCAAACAGTTCCCTACCGAAGGTCACCGCATCCTTGTGGGGCCTGGTGAAAATGCTGGTGTTGTAGATTTAGGTGACGGACTGCAACTAGCCTTTAAGATTGAATCCCACAACCACCCCTCAGCTGTTGAACCTTTTCAAGGAGCTGCAACAGGAGTAGGAGGTATTCTCAGGGATATCTTTACGATGGGTGCGCGTCCCATAGCCATCTTAAACTCGCTGCGTTTTGGTTCCCTAGAAGATGCCAAAACCCAAAGGTTATTTTCTGGCGTGGTTTCAGGAATTTCCCATTACGGTAATTGTGTGGGAGTCCCCACGGTTGGTGGTGAAGTTTACTTTGATGCTGCTTACTCCGGTAATCCCTTGGTGAATGTAATGGCGTTGGGGTTAATGGAAACGCCAGAAATTGTCAAATCTGGAGCATCTGGTTTGGGAAACCCTGTGTTATACGTTGGTTCCACCACCGGGCGCGATGGTATGGGAGGCGCGAGTTTTGCCAGCGCAGAGTTGACTGAACAGTCAATGGATGACCGCCCTGCTGTGCAAGTAGGCGACCCGTTTCTGGAAAAATCCTTAATTGAAGCTTGTCTGGAAGCTTTTAAAACAGGTGCGGTTGTCGCCGCCCAGGATATGGGAGCAGCAGGAATCACCTGTTCTACTTCAGAGATGGCGGCAAAAGGTGGTGTGGGAATTGAACTAGATTTAGATAAAATTCCCGTGCGGGAGCTAGGGATGGTTCCCTATGAATACTTGCTCTCAGAATCTCAAGAACGAATGCTGTTTGTTGCCCACAAAGGCAGGGAGCAGGAGTTAATAGACATTTTTCACCGTTGGGGACTCCATGCTGTGGTTGCTGGTACAGTGATTGCCCAACCCATTGTACGAATTCTCTATCAAGGTAAAGTAGCAGCAGAAATTCCCGCTGAAGCTTTGGCAGAAAATACGCCGCTTTACCAACGAGATTTGCTGGTAGAACCACCAGAATATGCTCGTAAAGCTTGGGAATGGACTGCTGATTCTTTGCCTAGTTGTACAATTGCTGGCATCGAACTCCAAGGACGCTTGCAAAGCTGGAATGATATTCTTTTAAGTTTGCTTGATACACCAACCATCGCTTCTAAAAGCTGGGTATATCGTCAATACGACCATCAAGTCCAAAACAATACCGTAATTTTACCAGGTGGTGCAGATGCGGCTGTTATTCGTTTACGTCCACTAGAAGAAATCCCCAATGCCCAAAGCCCACTTGCCCTGAGCGAAGCCGTTCGCGTAGCGTCTCGCAGAGAAGGGATGCCCTATGCCCAAAGCGCAGTTGCAGCCACGGTAGACTGCAATTCTCGTTATGTTTACCTCGATCCCTATGAAGGAGCTAAGGCAGTGGTGGCGGAAGCGGCACGCAATCTTAGTTGTGTGGGTGCTGAACCTCTAGCTGTAACAGATAACTTGAATTTCGGCTCTCCAGAAAAACCAATTGGTTACTGGCAATTAGCAGAAGCTTGTCGCGGTTTAGCAGAAGGTTGCCGGGAATTGGCAACACCAGTTACAGGTGGAAATGTCTCTTTGTACAATGAAACCCTTGATTCCCAGGGCACTCCCCAACCAATTTATCCCACTCCTGTTGTGGGTATGGTGGGCTTGATTCCTGATATCACTAAAATTTGCGGTCAAGGTTGGCAAACAGTAGGGGATGTAATTTATCTTTTAGGATTGCCTTTAACATCGCCACTCAGTTTGGGAGCATCTGAGTATTTAGCCGCCATCCACGGTACTGTTGCCGGAAAACCCCCACAAATAGATTTTGAGTTGGAACGTCGAGTACAGCAAGTTTGTCGTCATGGAATTCGTAATGGTTGGGTACGTTCTGCTCACGATTGTGCCGAGGGAGGAATAGCGATCGCCTTAGCAGAATGTTGCATTTCTGGCAAGTTGGGTGCCCAAATTAATTTAGAAATAACACCAACTCAATTTCGCCCAGATGAGGTGCTGTTTGCCGAAGGCGGTAGTCGAATTTTAGTTTCCATAACACCAGAACACCAAGAAATTTGGGAATCATACTTACAGGAACATCTGGGACAACAGTGGCAAAAACTCGGCATAGTCGGTAATTTCGAGGCGGGTTTGGGGGTTTTAACCACTGACAACCAACCCTTAATCAAAGTTAATATTGAACATATCAGCGATCGCTATTCTCAGGCGATCGTCAGGCGTCTCGCTATCCATACCACTACTCCCAGTTGAAGCACTTAGGAACTGAGGTCAAGAGTTAAGAATAAAAAATATAACTCTTCACTTCTAATTTCTTAACCTTCACGAACACAATTACGGTACTGTTTTAATGGATGGTTAAAGATTTATTAAGAATCCTGCGACTATCTATCGACATAATCCCAGTGACTCGACTACCAAATTTTAGATTTTAGATTTTAGATTTTGGATTGGAGTATTTTACTCAGGTTTATGTATCATCCGTCTTTAGCGGGTTAAAGCAATCTCAAATTATCAACCCGTATTCTTTCTGGGGTGCGGTCAATCCAAAATCGTAAATCTAAAATCCAAAATTGACAGACCCCCCACCAGGAGCAAAGCTAGCATGACTTCTATTCATTCTGTCACTTTGGATGAATACCCCGACCAGACCAACAACGCAATCAATAATTATGAAAATCATCCCGACAAGCCAGAAGAAGCTTGCGGTGTTTTTGGTATTTACGCGCCAGGAGAAAACGTTGCTAAACTAAGCTACTTTGGATTGTATGCACTCCAACACCGGGGTCAAGAATCAGCTGGTATTGCCACCTTTGAGGGTACGAAAGTCCACCTGTACAAAGATATGGGCTTGGTATCTCAAGTATTTAACGAATCCATCTTAGAACAGTTACCTGGTAGCCTTGCTGTTGGTCACACTCGTTATTCAACTACAGGTTCTAGCCGCAAAGTTAACGCTCAACCCGCCGTTGTTGAAACCCGTCTGGGTTCATTAGCTTTAGCACATAATGGTAATTTAGTCAATACAGTACAATTGCGTCAAGAGTTGCTGGATAACAAATGCAACTTAATCACCACAACAGACTCAGAAATGATTGCTTTTGCCATCGCTCAAGCCATCGACGCAGGTGCAGATTGGTTAGAAGGTGCCATTGAAGCATTTCATCGCTGCGAAGGAGCCTTTAGTTTAGTTATTGGTACTCCGAATGGGGTTATGGGGGTGCGTGACCCCAATGGCATTCGTCCTCTAGTAATTGGCACTTTGCCTGGTAATCCAGTGCGTTACGTTTTGGCTTCGGAAACCTGTGGTTTGGATATTATTGGAGCCGAATACCTGCGGGATGTAGAACCTGGTGAATTAGTTTGGATGACAGAAGAAGGTTTAGCTTCCTATCATTGGAGCCAACAGCCCCAGCGAAAATTGTGTATCTTTGAGATGATTTACTTTGCCCGCCCCGATAGCATTATGCATAACGAAAGTTTGTACAGCTATCGGATGCGATTAGGGCGGCAATTAGCAAAGGAATCTGCTGTAGATGCCGATATTGTCTTTGGAGTTCCTGATTCTGGTATCCCTGCGGCCATTGGATTTTCTCAAGCTTCTGGTGTCATGTACATGGAAGGACTGATTAAAAATCGCTACGTCGGGCGAACCTTTATTCAACCAACCCAGACTATGCGCGAATCAGGTATCCGCATGAAACTCAACCCACTTAAAGATGTACTGATGGGCAAAAGAGTGATTATTGTAGATGACTCCATTGTGCGCGGTACCACCAGTCGCAAACTGGTTAAAACTTTGCGTGAGGCGGGTGCAATAGAAGTACACATGCGAATTTCTTCTCCACCAGTAACTCACCCTTGCTTCTACGGCATCGATACTGATTCTCAAGACCAGCTAATTGCTGCCACCAAATCAGTAGAAGAAATTGCCAAGCAACTGGAAGTAGATAGCCTTGCTTATCTAAGCTGGGAGGGAATGCTAGTAGCCACAGGAGAAGACACCAATAGTTTTTGTTCTGCCTGCTTTACTGGAAATTATCCAGTAGCCATTCCTGAGCAAGTGAAGCGTTCTAAGTTGATTTTGGAAAAAGAAAAGGTAGTGGTATAGAGGATTGAGGGAGTGGGGAGTTAGGAGTTAGGAGTTAGGAGTTAGGAGTTAGGAATTGGGAATTATTCTCCTTGTCTCCCTCATCTCCCCATGCCCCATGCCCGATGCCCCATGCCCCATCTAGGTAAAATAGGTAAATACCTTAACAAATAATGATTTATGAACCAGCCGATATCTGAGAGAGTGCGCTGGACTACTGCCGACTTAGAATTATTCCCAGATAACGGGAATCGCTATGAAATTATTGACGGAGAATTGTTTGTGACCAGAGCGCCTCACTGGAAACATCAAAAAACTTGTGTGAGAATTAGTACCTCGCTAGATAATTGGTCACAGACTACTGGTCTGGGAGAAGTTGTGATGGCTCCAGGTGTAATTTTTGGCGAGAATGATAATGTGATTCCTGATGTTGTCTGGGTTAGTAATGAGAGATTGCCGTTACTTTTAGATGAGGCGGGGCATTTGACTGGTGCGCCACAACTGGTAGTGGAGGTGTTGTCTTCCGGTGTTGAGAATGAAAAGCGAGATCGGGAACTTAAACTAAAGCTTTATTCAGCAAGAGGTGTCAGGGAATATTGGATTGTGGACTGGCACAAACAACAAGTGGAAGTTTATCGGCGCGAGCAAGGGAGTTTAAAGTTAGCTGCCACATTGTTCAGTGGTGATGAACTAAATTCACCGATATTGCCTGATTTTACTTGTGCGATCGCCTCTTTATTTTCTTAATATCAGGACTTACGCAAAATTATGAACAAACGTAGACGCACAGCGGCTTGCCGCAGGCTACCACAAAGGACGCAAAGGACACAAAGAAATAAGAGTTTGAGAGAGTTTTTGCGTAAGTCCTAAAGATAACAAAATTAGTTTTTAACTATGTTGTAAAAACTCGACTTTGGGCAATAATGGGTCACTAACAATTCCTACACCACTAAAACCCCAGCGTTTGAGCAAACTTCCTAACTGTGTTCCCGGAATCGATTCGATGGCAAAACGATTAGCCACTTCCGCTGCATGAGTATTCAGATAACTAAGAGCATCAAAGTGTTCTCGAAACAATAACAAATAACCTGATGCATCTGCATTAGGACGAGCTGTCAAGTAACGACCATCACTTTTTGAACGCACGAGGTAATAAACTTCGGACAACATAGAAGGGGTGGGAGTAGGGAGATGGGGAAGATGAGGGAGATGGGGGGACGCGGGGACGCGGAGATGGAAAGAAAAATTAATGCCCAATGCCCTATGACCAATGACTAATTCAAATTTTCTAGACGAATACGTGGGTCAGCAGCTTTCAGCATTAAGTCGGCAATTAAATTACCGACAATTAGCAAAACTGCACTCATGACTAAACTAGCCATGACTAGATATAAATCTTGAGACATGACAGCTTGTAAAGTCAATCGTCCCAAACCAGGCCAGTTAAAGAATTGTTCGGCAATGAAGGCTCCACTTAATAAACTAGCTAACTCGAAGCCCAATAGAGTGATTAAAGGGTTGACAGCGTTGCGGAGAGCATGAACATATATTACGCGGTTTTCTGGCAGCCCTTTAGCACGGGCAGTTTGGATATAATCTTGACGCAGAACATCTAACAATTCACCGCGAGTGATGCGTTGTAAACCTGCAAAACTGGTAATTGACAAAGCGATGGTAGGTAAAATCATATGCCAGCCGATATCGAGGATTTTGCCAAACCAATTCAGTTCTGAGTGATTGATGCTAGTCATACCGCCTACGGGAAACAATGGCGAAGTGACTTGAGCAAAGAAAAGCAGCACCAAAACGGTGATGAAACTGGGAAATCCTTGTCCAGCGTAACTAATGACTTGTAAAATCCGGTCAGTCCAGCGATTTTGCTTGATAGCGGCGATGATGCCTAAGGGAATGGCGATCGCCCAGGTTACGATTAATGAAGAGATTGCTAACAGCAATGTTGCTGGTACTCGTTCCCACAACAAAGATACTACTGAGCGTTTATAAGAGAAACTCGGCCCAAAGTCGCCCTTGGAGACAATATTCCACAACCAAAGCCAATATTGTTCCACCCAAGACTTATTTAATCCCCAAAATTCCCGTAACGCCTTAATTTGCTCTCTAGATTTTTTGGGATCTGCTTCTAATTGGGTGACAAAATCTCCAGGAGCAAGTTGCATAACTAGAAACGACAGCGCCGACGCTAAAAACAAAGTTAATAATGCCTGTAACAGCCGCTTCATTATGTATATAAAAGTTTCATTCGTGACTAGCCTAATCAGCCAATCCCAACCTGTTGCTAAAGAAATTTTTGCTGTAGATGTCATAACACTTTGTTTAGTTTTTGGTTGTCAGTTGCGTTATGTTTCGTAGCGTAGGGAGAGGGGGGAGTAGGGGGGATGGGGAGATGGGGAGAGTTGTTGTACAAGTTTTTTCTCCTCTGCCCCTCTGCCCCTGGAGTCCCTGGAGCCTCTTGTGCCCAATGCCCAATGCCCACTTGCCCTGAGCGAAGCCGTTCGCGTAGCGTCTCGCAGAGAAGGGATGCCCAATGCCCAATGCCCAATGCCCCATATCCCATGCCCAATGACTAATGACAAATATTAATATTCAACTAAAGAAATAATTGGCACATTTGGCAAATGTCTGCGTCCTTGTAAATCTCGTAGCTCGATAATAAACCCAAACCCTACTAGTTCGCAGCCAATCTTCTGTACCAAGTTTGCTGTGGCACTTGCAGTTCCACCAGTGGCAATCAAATCGTCTACTATCAAAACCCGACTACCCTCATGTAAAGCGTCTTGATGTACTTCTAGGCAGTCTGTACCATACTCTAGTTGATATTCAATTGAGTGAACCGCTAATGGTAACTTCCCTCTTTTGCGGACGGGAATAAAACCCGCTCCTAGTTTATAAGCTAGAGGTGAGCCAAAAATAAATCCCCTCGACTCCATACCAATAACATAATCCACTGTCATCTCAGCTTCTATGCATTTTTGTGTTAAAAAGTCAATAGTATAGCGCAGTCCCTCTGGATCGCGCAGCAGGGTAGTAATATCCCGAAATAATATTCCAGGTTTGGGGAAATCTGGGATGTCACGAATCAGAGACTTTAAATCCATAGAGTGAGTGGGGAATGGGAAATGGGGATAAGGGGATGGGGCATGGGGCATAGGAAGAGGATAAGGGGAAGGGCAAAGGAGTAAGGGGAAAAAGGGAAAGATTAAATTTATTCCTTTTCCCTTTTCCCTTTAACCTTTTCCCCTGCCCAATGCCCACTTGCCCTGAGCGAAGCCGTTCGCGTAGCGTCTCGCAGAGAAGGGATGCCCAATGCCCAATTCCAGATACCTGAAAAATCGTACACTATAATGTCATACGCTGGGCGTGGAGGCTAATGCTTGACCCTTGATTGACGACAAGTAGAAACTAAATCAAGCTAGAACAGGTATAGCACTAATAAATGAGGTGAATTCAGTGATGTTTTAAAGTTTTGAATTTAATATAGGGAATCCTTTGAGTAGAAAGAGTTAAGTAATGTATATATCGGGTAGTCATGACCACTGCTATGAGTCTAATGTTCAAGTCTTGGCTACTTATCTTAAATTTGTTTTACCTAGTCTGTCACAAGCGTACAAGGTATTTATAGAATGAACGTTTCTGCAAGTTTAACGCCGTTGAAAAGTCCAACTCAAGATTCATTGCCGATGATTCTGGACACTTTACCAGATCCTGCCATTGCCGGACAAACATGTCCTCGAAGAACTCGGTTGCAAATTGACCTTATTTTACTCGCTATTGAAGCTTTAGAGCTTGGCGGTTCTGAAGCAATCCTAGCTTTTGCTCAAGAATTAGATCTTAAAGGAATTGTCAAAGATCGGGTAAATTTATGGCGGATGCGTAGCTCTAACCCGCTACGGAGAGCGCACATTCGCCGTCCCTTAACTATTATGGAAGCCAAAGCTTTGGTAGTTATTGCTTGTTACATAGCGCGGCGTCTAACTGTTGTGATTCGGCAGTTATTAATGTTATGTCAACAGATGGAAGAAAAGCAGATTCCCCTAGAACAGAATTTGCGGTTATCTAATTACCTAGAGCGGTTTAGAGCGCATTTTAAGAGTCGGATGAATACTCGACGTTCTGGTGTACTAGCATTAACTTCTGACGAAAAATTAAATGAGTTAGCGATAAATTTGTTAGGACAATTGCTATTCTGCACTGGTACGGCTGGAATGCAGCGATTTTGGATTAGTCTTTTTGACGGTGAGGTGGAATGAATATTCAACGTAAGTACAGTTTGCCTAATTGTACACTGCTTTTAGAAGGTTTAAGTGATGTCACTAGGGCTGCACAATTCCAAGAACTGCGCCCGGAATTATCTATATTGGTCAATGCGGAATGTTATTTATCTGGATATAATCAACCTCTAACAGGAGGGCGGGAGTTTTTTGAAAGTTTGGTGAGGGCGGTTAGTGGCTATGCCCAAGAATTTTTAAGTAATGTACCCAATCCCCAAGCCCATAACCACGAGTCAGAGTTAGTAGAGTTTCAAAAAATAGACAGCAACCGACATCGGTTAATTGTACATTCAGAAGGCGCGCCAGAAGGTTTCGAGTCTCATCCCAGTCATGCTAAACGCCCGCCTATTGAAATAGATTTGAGTACGGTGCAGTTGTTTGATTTGGTAGAAGCAGTAGATCAGTTTTTTGCTGACAGCCAAACTTTACCAGAACTTTCCTTAGAACTACAGCCAGTTACTAAACGCTATGGTGCTGCTAGTCAAGGTTTAATCAACCAAGTGGTTCCGGCTGCTGTGGGAGTATCAAGTTTAGCAGTGGCAGCGATCGCTTTTAACTTGATTCCACCTCCCCAAATTCGTCCACCACAGCCTCAGCCAAATGGGCAAACTACCTCCACAACCAACAATCCTACTTCTTCACCATCAATCGATCCAACTCCCACATCGGCGGCAACACCAATAGCTGCTGCGACTCCCACCCCAACACCTACGACTACTAACAAGCCAGTAGTAAAAGATTTAGAAGCGCTTTTAAATACAGTTTCGGAAATTACCGATCCATCCCAACTGCGCGCATTAAATCGCCAAGTGTATAATCAAATTCATCCAGCTTGGACGAATCGTTCAGGATTGCAACAGGATTTGATCTATCGCTTAGGTGTAGCCGCAGATGGAGCGATCGTTGGTTATAAAGCAGTCAATCAAGAAGCAAATCAAGGAATAGGACAAACTCCTCTACCTAACCTACTTTACAATCCTGCTAACCGTCCTCCCATTTCCAATGAACCCATCGCTCAATTTAGAGTAGTATTTACTACAAATGGTGTCTTGCAAGTCAGCCCTTGGCGTGGGTATGCTAGAACACCAGAAGTAGTAGGGACAAAAATTACCGACCCTAACATAGTCAAAGGTTTAAATCAAAAACTTTATAATACAGTCCGCCAAGCTTGGAGCGGCACACCTACATTTACACGAGATTTAAAATATCGGGTAGCGGTGAACAAAGATGGTGTAATTGCTGACTATGAACCACTCAACCAGGTAGCCTTTGACTACTTCCGGGAAACACCCCTTCCCCAGATGTTTAACGCCATCTATGGCTCCAATGCAGCACCCCCCAATAATAAAGAACCTCTTGCCCACTTTCAAGTGATATTCAAACCGAGTGGCAAATTAGAAATCAGTTCTTGGCAGGGGTATCAATAATAGGGAATGGGGCATGGGGAGATGAGGGAGATTATGAGGTAGGGGAAAGGTTAAAGGGAAAAGGGATTAATTTAACCTTTCCCCCTTTCCCTTTCACCATGCCCAATGCCCAATGCCCACTTGCCCTGAGCGAAGCCGTTCGCGTAGCGTCTCGCAGAGAAGGGATGCCCAATGCCCATTTACCTTGTAATCCGCCCCATGTAATTTCCCCATAACTGAGCGGCTTGAGCGCTGCTACCAGATGTGGGGGAATTGTTGTCGTTTCCCAACCAAACACCAGTTACAAGCCGCCGACTGGGAATAAAACCTATAAACCATAAGTCAACGTTTTTATCAGTGGTGCCTGTTTTACCAGCTTCCCCCAATCCAATGGCAGCACTACGACCAGTACCTCTGGTGACTACACCGCGCATTAAACTAGTCATTTCATCAGCTACATTGTTTGGCAAAACTCTTTTGTTGGCGTCTGGATCTTGGTCGAAGGAGTAGATGACACGGCAAGTTTTGAGATCGTTGCGATCGCGGCAATCACCACTATCTAAAATACGACTAATGGCATGGGGAGGATTCCAGACACCGCGATTGCCAATGGCACCAAAAGCACCAGTCATTTCTAAAACATTAACTACACTTTGACCCAGCACCAACCCTGGAACCGGATCGAGGGAGGACTTTACCCCCAAACGCTGCGCCATAGAAACCACTTTATCCAAGCCAATTTCTCTGGCAACTCGCAAAGCGATGGGATTTTCCGAAAGAGCCAGCCCCGTGGCAATATCTAGACTGGTGTCTGCACCAGCACGACAGGGTTTATAAGTGAAGCCTTGCCAAGTTAAAGGAGCGCAAGAATAACTTTTTGATTCTGGAATTCCCTGCTGAATAGCGGCGGTGTAAGCAAAGATTTTGAAGGTCGAACCCGGTTGTCTTTTGGCTTGGGTTGCACGATTGAACTGACTTTTTTTGTAATCGGTTCCCCCTACCATCGCCAAGATACTGCCGTTACTGGAGTCGAGGGTAACCAATGCTCCTTGAGAAAACTTAAAAGTTCCACCAGCGCTGTTTACTGAATTACGCAATGCGGCTTCTGCTTGGCTTTGGATGGCTGGATCGAGCTTAGTTTCAATAATATAGTTGCCTTCTCTGGCTGCTCCCTCCCCCAAGATTGATTCCAATTCCGAGAAAACGTAATTGTAAAAGTAAGGAGCAATTGTTTTGGCTTGCTGTTCGCAAACTTTAGGACTAACTTGAACAGTGGAGCGTCTGGCTCGATTAGCCTCCTCTGCTTTGATTTTGCCCATTTCCAACATCCGCTTGATCACCCGATTGCGGTATTCAGCAGTTTCTAGCTTATTTGGGCCATCGCCGCAAAAGTCAAACGCGTTGGGGGCTGGTAAAATCCCTACTAGTGTGGCAGCTTCCGCCAAACTTAAATCTTTTGCTGGTTTTTCAAAGTAATACCTGGCTGCATCTTCAAATCCAGAGGTATCTCCACCCAAAAAAACCCGATTTAAGTACATCAGCAAAATATCATCTTTGCTGTAAAAGGTTTCTAGCTTCAGGGCGACAATTGCCTCCCGCAATTTACGTCCTAGAGTATCCTGTCTGCCTACATAATCGCGGAACAAGCTGCGGGCGACTTGCTGGGTAACGGTGCTGGCTCCTTGCTGGACATCTCCTGTACGGCTATTAATCAAGACGGCTCGCAAAATTCCTAACGGATCGACCCCAAAATGCCAATAATAACGGCTATCTTCAGAAGCGACCACAGCAGTGGGCAAATAAGGGCCAAATTCATCTAATCGCTTCATGTCCACGTGGGAGGTGGTGCGGGGTTCTCTCAGGGGTGTGGCTCCATCACGGGCATAAACAACCACTGGGGCGCGTGTAGCTGTGGGTAGGGGTCTGACTGAAAATTTTAGCCATTCGACGCCAATTACCAAGGCGAACAATGCACTGACACCACCAATGCCGTAACCTGTCCAAGTTGCAGCTTTGATGTACCAAGGTGGTGGATCAACATATTGCAATCTGACAGAAGCAGCGAGTTCTGGCGGCCCCAAAGTGAGAATATCGCCATGACGTAATTCCAGGGAATTGACACGACGTTTGCCACGATAGATGCCATTGGTGGAATTTTCGTCTTTGATAACAAAAACTGGTGCGCGCTGAGTGGAATTGCGCGATAGCGATAGGTGAATTTGGCTAACAACAGGGTTACGGATGACGATATCGCAGGATTTGGAGCTACGACCGAGAACATAGCGATCGCCCAACAGTGGATATACCTCTGCTTTATCCGCCCCCGCATCCTGCACCCAGAGTTCCGGCACTTTGGCATTAGGCTTGAGCGCCAATTTGGAAAAATCGACCCTAGCTTGAATTGTATGTACTGCTTGAGTCAGTTGACCTAATAACGTTTGTGGCTTGTGAGGGGGTTGGGGAGAACTCATCGGCTATTTACATCACACTTTTTAGTGAAGAATCGGGCGAACTACAACTTAGATGTTAATCTTTCATCATTTTACTCATAAGCCAAAGAATAAATTGGCTAGATGATTTTTTAGATTCATTTTATACCTAAATATCTTTTATAACTAACAATAGCTTGTCATTTTTATTGCTTTTTTGTTAACAGCCAATTTTTACTATTAAATCTAAAGTCTTGATTATATGTAGGTTTTACTAGTAAATGGCTACAAATAGCATTCATTAGCTGGTATTCATCAACACAAAACATTGACGAACAACAGATTTAATTTTTACTAGTTTTACATATCAACATATTTTGAAACAAACCTAAATATCCTCTTTTAGGAAGATTTTCTAAATCTTATTGTCTGTTTTAATGGTTCGAGTGTTCCGTTGAGGTTAATTTCAGAATGATGGGAAAATCTCTGACCCTGATTGGTACAGCCCTATTTTTGGCACTTACCACTAATATTGCTGGCGCTCAATCTAGTAAATCCCCCATAGCCCAATCCAGTAGCGACTCCTCCACTAGTTCACCAACGGAAATCAAACTGTCGCCAGAAGGCAAAAAAATTCTGTGCGAGTATTTCCCTCTTAACTCTCGTTGTGGTGGTGGCACAGCTGTTACGCCTACTACTCCTGGTAGTACAACAGTTCCAACAGAAACCACACCCTCGCAAACCACAACTCCCGATAACACAACCACACCGGAGAACGTTACTCCCTCTGGATCTGGCACTCCTGATAGCACCACCACAACCCCAGCACCAGGAGTTACCCCTTCTGAATCTGGTACTCCCAGCAATATAACTCCAGCGCCAGGAAGTGTTACCCCTTCTGAATCTGGTACTCCCAGCAATATAACTCCAGCACCAGGAAGTGTTACCCCTTCTGACTCTGGTACTCCCAGCAATATAACTCCAGCACCAGGAAGTGTTACCCCTTCTGACTCTGGTACTCCCAGCAATATAACTCCAGCACCAGGAAGTACTACCCCTTCTGATGGCGCTTCTGAGCCAACTCCTAGCTCTCCTAGCTCAGTTCCAGGTTCTAGCTCGCCCAGCACTCCTGCCACAGGCAACTAAACTCAAATCTGCATACTGATTTGGCGTTAGTCATTGCTGTAGATATTGACAACTTACACCAGTTATAGTAAGTGGTGTAAGTTATGAAACTAATACGCTCTGAAAAAGGGTTTCAGCTATTAAGCCTGGGATGATTTATCCCAGGCTTAATAGTTTAATCAGGTCTGTTATGTTGAAGTTGGTGTTTTTTGCAAAGAGGCAATGAGCAGGCAAACGATACCGATACTAATAAATGAATCTGCCACATTAAATACAGCAAAATTAATGAGGCGAAAATCTAGAAAATCAACCACATAACCTAAAACAAAGCGATCGATGCCATTGCCCATAGCTCCACCTAAAATCAAGCCATAGCCTAGCTGATCCCACAGACTTAACGTCGGGCCAAACAACGCCAGCCCAATTAAAACTAAACTTACTCCTAAAGATAACCAGCGCAACCATTCTACTTTTCCACTTAACAGACTAAAAGCCGCACCAGTGTTAGTGACGTAAGTCAAGTGAAATATGCCTGGTAAGAGTGGTAGCGTTTGTTCCAAACTGAATGTTTGCACCACCCAGTATTTTGTTATTTGGTCTAAGAAAAAAGCTATGAAGGCAGAAATCCAGAAAAGGCGATTTTTTAAACGCATGGCAAATTAGTCATTGATCATTGGGCATTGGTCATTGGGCATTGGGCATTGGTCATTGAAAAAAGACTAATGACTAATGACTAATGACTAATGACTAATAAAACATTAAGTGACGCAATACATATGCTATTACAGTGACGGCACAGACTACAGTTAGCTGACCTGGCAGTACAAACCAAGAATATCTGAGAATTGCTTCCTTTAAAGGTAGATTTTCTGTGCCTTGCCACTGAAAAACATAGCTAATAATCAAATAACTGATACCGCATAGGTGAAGAGTTAACAATCCACAGATGCAACTAAAACCAAGGGTTTCTAGTCGGGGTCTAGCTTTAAAGGCAAACAAACCACAAATCCAAGCTCCAGGAATAAAGCCTAACAAATAGCCAAACTGAGATAGCTTAACATAACCAATACCACCACCATCAGCAAATACTGGCAATAAAGTTAACCCCATGACTAAGTAGGCAATTTGCGACAGCGCACCAGCATTTTTACCACCCAAACAACCCACAAGTAGTACTGCACCAACTTGAAAAGTTACACCTAAAGAAAAAGTCTGAATTCCGTGCTGACTCCAACTCCAAGGTGAAGTGATGCCATAAGCTTCTAGGAAAGTGCCACCCATTGTCAGGAGTAAGCCAATCATTGACCATAGTAATTGGTTGGAAGCAGCAAACATGTATCAGGCAAATAAAGAAAGGCAAAAGGGAAAACCAATAGCAACCAGTATAAACATTAATATATGAACTTTCCCACTTGAGCTTTAGCTGTTGGCATAACCAAAAGCTGATATCTGAGTTTTAATCTCTCAGTAGAATAACTGAACTTAAACTCGTATCTAGATTGATATTTGATTGCTAATATGTAGC
>Ga0314812_100010_pt1 | contig 34234 bp, 31 predicted proteins | sample STEome_9_FD_202336 | JGI IMG/M metagenome (GOLD analysis project Ga0314812, IMG submission 202336) | Metatranscriptome of soil surface biofilm microbial communities from soil inoculated with nitrogen-fixing consortium DG1, State College... ...
GTAATTATTTAATACGTATGATTTTCGGTAATTGACTAAACTTTAATAAAACATCATATTTTTTATATGAAACTTTACGTTTTGTTGTAGAAGAATTCAGAATTCAGAATTCAGGAGTCAGAATAAAGACGCTCTCTATGAGACGCTACGCAAACGCGGACTCGCTCTAAGCTAAGCCATACAGAATACCCAACTGAATTCTGACCACTGACTCCTGAATTCTGTTTGATAAAATATCGCCCACACCTGAATCACAAGCGTGGGCGATTTATTTCTACAAAGAATTAGCTAAACAACGGCAGAGACTTGTTTTTTAAAGAAAGCTTCTAAAACTCTCTCTGCTATTTGATGACTAGTCAAACCCAATTCTGTTTTCGATTCATTGGGTTCGGCATGGTCTACCAATATATCTGGTACACCAAATCGCTTGACAGGAATGAGAATATCTGCATCTAATAAAGCTTCGGCGATCGCACTACCAAAACCACCCATGACGCAGCCTTCCTCTAAGGTGACAACTCGTCCGATTTTCTTAGCTAAAGGCAAAATCAACTCGGTATCTAAAGGCTTGGCAAAACGGGCATTAATTACAGTTGCTTCGATGCCATGTTCGCTCAAGATTTCCGCAGCTTGCATTCCCGGATTAACCATTGTGCCATAGCTGACAATTAACACGTCATCCCCTGTACGCAGAATTTCACCTTTGCCGATTTCTAAAGGTTCCCAGCCTTCTTCCATCAGTGGCACGCCGTAGCCATTACCACGTGGGTAACGCATAGCGATGGGGCCGCTAGTATGGTTAACACCGGTTACCATCATCCGTTGCAGTTCTGCTTCGTCTTTGGGTGCCATCAGTACCATGTTAGGGATGCAACGCAGATAAGCAATGTCATACATACCTTGGTGGGTGGGGCCGTCAGCACCAACAATTCCTGCCCTATCTAAGCAGAAGAACACTGGTAAGTTTTGAATGCAGACATCGTGAATAATTTGGTCGTAGGCACGTTGCAAGAAGGTAGAATAAATGGCGGCTATGGGGCGCATTCCTTCTGCGGCTAGACCGGCTGCTAAGGTGACGGCGTGTTGTTCGGCAATGCCGACATCTATATATTGATTGGGTAGTTTTGCTTGTAGTTTATCCAAACCTGTTCCCGTTGCCATCGCCGCAGTAATACCGATGATTTTGGGATTTTGTTCGGCAAGTTTCACCAAAGTGTGGGCAAAAACTTTAGCATAAGCCGGTGGTTTCGGTTTGCTAGAGGGAATAGCTTTACCAGTTGTTAAATTGAAGGGACTTTGGGCGTGGTAACCTACTTGGTCTTGTTCTGCGATTTCATAGCCTTTGCCCTTGACTGTTGCCACGTGTACTAAAACTGGGCCTGGTATTTGATGCGCTTGTTGGAAAGTGGCAATTAATTCTTCTATATTATGTCCATCAACTGGGCCGATGTAGGTAAAACCCAGTTCTTCAAACACTGCACCTACCTTAGGAACAGCCAACCGTTTCATACCTTCTTTGATGCGTCCGAGTTCGGGAGACAGAGATTCACCAACGAAGGGAATTTGTTTAAATTGTTCCTCAAAGTTATCTTTGATGAATTGCACCGGTGGACTCAGGCGCATTTTGTTGAGATAGCGAGGAATGGCTCCCACATTAGGAGATATGGACATTTCGTTGTCGTTGAGAACAACTAACAAATTAGTTTTGGGCAAGTGTCCAGCATGGTTAATGGCTTCTAAAGCCATACCTCCTGTGAGTGCGCCATCACCAATGACAGCCACGGCTTTAAATTTTTCGCCTTTTAAATCTCGTGCTAAAGCCATGCCCAATGCTGCGGAGATGCTGGTGGAAGCATGTCCCGCGCCAAAGTGATCGAATTTGTTTTCGCAGCGTTTGAGATAACCTGCAACTCCATCCTTTTGTCTGAGGGTATGGAAGCGATCGTAACGTCCTGTAAGTAGTTTGTGAGGATAGGCTTGATGTCCTACATCCCAAATGACTTTATCCCGATCTAAGTCCAGTGTTTGATAAAGCCCTAGTGTTAATTCTACAACACCCAACCCTGGCCCCAAATGTCCACCGTTAACTGCTACGGTTTGAAGATGCTTATCTCGAATTTGACGGGCGATTTGTTGCAGTTGTCGAACGGATAAACCGTGCAACTGATTGGGATGGGTAATTTCGCTCAGATGCATATTACAGGGTTTTCCTCTCTAATTTCTGGTTTCGGTATATTGATTTTCCCACGGTCGGGTTATCTACATAATTAGACTGTTAGATTGTTACTAAGTTGTAGCGGAAAGTATAACTTCGTAATTGATAACGTCTAAAAATGGATTAATAGTTAACAATTTGTCAAGACAAAAGTTCGGAATTCAATTAGTTGTTGGTATGAATTCTCGATTTCAAACTACTTCACATATATTTGTTGTGTTGAGGTTGATACCACCAGATGTACTACTTTGCGATCGCTACTCATCTGGTTACTATACCTTCTTCAGTAAAATTACTTGAATATTTCCTCCAAAATTAGTATTTTTGGCAACTTAATATTCCATTTTCTTAAAAAATCTTATCATATTTTTTCGATGAATGGCAAACAGTATACAGAAAAATAGCACAATATAAGGATATTAAATTCAATTGTGAAATATAGTTTCCATTCATCCATACTTAAATATGGAGTTAATAATGCTTACATATACTGATAATATATTGAATAATCAGAATGTAAAAAATAAAACTTATAAACCCGCGATTTATTAGTTTAAAAGTGGTTTTTATTACCGATAAATTAGAATTACTGATAATAAATATGCGCTTTACACCTTCAAGCAAGTACCCCAGGAAAACTTAGAAAATATTAGACTTCTAAGAGAAGTCGGGAAAAGGGGGTGCATGTTTGGTATTTTCCCTTTCCCTAATAAAGATATATCTCTTTTCCCACAAGAGTGTAAAAAGCAATTGATTGCAAGAGGTATATTGTTCGGGTTATTGACGCCGGGTGATGGGGTTTAGCAGCAACTTCATTCCCATTTCATGCTACCGTGGATTCGCAAGTAGTTCATCAGACATTTAACGGACGAGTGTACTGAATCTTGTTCAAAAATCAAATAGTAGTCTTATATTACATATTAGTTTTGTTGACTGTTAACCGTTAACAGTCAACAGCAATATTTCTCACAACTGAAATAGCATTGCTATAAAATGTCATAATTGGTTTGTGGAACTGGAACAAATCGCAGTCTAATAACCAAAAAACCTTGCAAACTTCATCATGGATGAATCTTGCTAATGTCACAGCTTAAACAGAGGTAATGATTGTGACATGAAAACAGAAGTCACAATTCAGAATCCAAAATTGAGAATGTAATCAGTGGAAAATTTACATTAACCACTGATGGAAGACTAGCAAATTTCAATTTGTTGCAAAACTAAAACTTAGTTATACTTCTACAGGGAAGCAAGCTACATCTGCTAGTGATAAAAAGTTGATTCTGAGTTTTGAATTCTGACTTTTGAATTCTACTGTAAGTTGTTAAATAATCCACAATCCACTAATGCTATACAGAAGATTTGGACGCACAGAATTACAGATGCCGGTGTTTTCCTGCGGCGGCATGAGATATCAATTCAAATGGCAAGATGTTCCGGAATCGGAAATTCCTGCTAAGAACCAAGCAAACTTGGAAGCAACCATCAACAAAGCTGTGGAAGTTGGTATTAATCACATCGAAACTGCTCGTGGTTATGGTACTTCCGAAATGCAATTAGGGAGAATATTACCCAAATTTCCCCGCGAAAAATTGATAGTTCAAACCAAAGTCGGCCCATTAGAAGATGCCAAAGAATTCCGTAAGACCTTTGATAAATCATTAAAATATCTCCAGCTAGACTATGTCGATCTTTTAGGTTTGCATGGTATTAATACTCCTGAATTGTTGCACTACAGCATTCGCCCCGGTGGCTGTTTGGATGTGGTACGTCAATTGCAAGCAGAGGGGAAAGTGAGATTTGTGGGCTTTTCCACCCATGGCCCCACAGATGTAATTGTCAAGACAATTAAAACCAATCAATTTGATTATGTGAACCTGCACTGGTACTACATTAATCAATGGAATTGGCCGGCAATTGAAGCAGCTACACTTCATGATATGGGTGTATTTATTATTAGCCCATCGAATAAAGGAGGTTTGTTGTATCAAGCACCGCAAAAATTAGTAAATCTTTGCGCTCCTTTGAGTCCAATGGTGTTTAATGATTTGTTTTGTTTGAGTAATCCCCAAGTACATACCTTGAGTTTAGGAGCAGCAAAACCAGAAGATTTTGACGAACATCTCAAGACTTTAGACTTAATAGATAGAGCATCAGAAATTCTGCCACCAATTTTGGCACGGTTGGAAGCAGAAGCCATCGCCACCTTGGGAGAAGATTGGGTAAAAACCTGGCATCATAATTTACCCACCCTTGACAAAACCCCTGGAGAGATAAATATTCGGGTGATTTTGTGGCTGTGGAATTTAGCAATGGCCTACGATTTGGTAGACTATGGCAAAATGCGTTATAACCTGCTTGGGAATGGGGATCATTGGTTTCCTGGTAATAAAAGCGATCGCTTAAATGAATTAGACTTACACCAATGTCTGACGCGCAGTCCCCACGCAGATAAAATCCCCCGAATTCTGCAAAAAGCACATCAATTATTGGGGGGTGAACAAGTAAAACGATTATCTCAACAATAAGTCTGAAGAAGAAAGGGGTGTAAGGCTGTAAGGGTTTGAGGGAAGGGAAGAAGATTTAATAGACAGTAACTCCTTTCCCTACACCTTTATCAGGCAAAAAAGAATCCCTATAAATAAATTTAGGGACTTTCAAGTAAAAAAATATTCTCTTGCTATTCACTGTTGGCTGTTGACCGTTAGTTAAGTATCAATCGTCAACGTTCGACAGATTTAATCAGACTCTGTGATATGTTTAATTTGATTGGGCTTTGGTACAACTAGCACTTTATCAACACGGTTACCATCCATATCCATGACTTCAATTCGCATACCTTCCCATTCAAAATGATCTGCGGCGGCGGGAATACGACCTAAATGAGTGATGACAAAACCGCCTAAGGTTTGATAGCTACCACGTTCCTCAGATTCCCACTCTTCCATAGCGAAAAGTTCTAAAAACTCTTCCACAGGTAACATTCCATCCAAAAGCCAAGAACCATCTTCCCGTTGCACAGCTTGTGGTTGATCTTGGCCATCTGTTGAAGGAACATCACCTACAATTTCGCTCATAATGTCATTGAGAGTGACTAATCCTTGAATTACACCGTATTCATCAACCACCAGTGCCATGTGAGTAACAGTTTGCTTAAATAATTCTAAAACTTTCAAACCACGGGTGCTTTCTGGTACAAATACAGGTTGCCGCAATCCTACTGTTAAGTCAAGCTGTTCACCTCGAAAACTCCTAGCTAATAAATCGGTAACTGGGATCACACCCAGGACATTATCAAGTCCCCCTTGGCAAACTGGATACCGCGAGTAGGCACTTTCAACCATTTTTTGGCGATTTTCTTCAGCGCTGTCATCTAAATCTAGCCAGACGATATCAGGACGTGGTGTCATTAAATAGCTTACAGGGCGATCGCCTAAACGAAAAACTCGCTCTACCATATCCTGTTCGGCTTCTTCAAAGGTTCCCGCCTCAGTACCTTGCTCGATTAAGATTTTAATTTCTTCTTCAGTTACTTGCGGTTCAGTTGATTGGGTAACTCCTAACAATCGCAGTACCATATCTGTAGAGGCACTTAAAAGATGTACCATAGGAGAAGCGATGGCCGATAAGGCACGCATGGGAATAGCTACAAATGCTGCGATGCCTTCAGGGTTATTCAATGCCAAACGCTTCGGTACCAATTCGCCGATAATCAGTGACAAATAGGTAATAATCAACACCACGATTCCGAAAGATAGCGGTTCGCTATAAGGTGCCAATAAAGGAACAAGCCTGACATAGACTGCCAGTCGGTTAGCAATCGTCGCTCCTCCAAAAGCACCAGTCAGAATACCGATGAGAGAAATACCTACTTGAATCGTTGACAAGAAATTATTTGGAGACTCAGCGAGTTTCAGTGCTACCCTTGCCTTAGCATCCCCTTGATTGGCAAGCTGCTGTAGTCTAACTTTCCGCGCTGATACAATTGCCATCTCAGACATCGAAAACACGCCATTGGCAATAATTAGCACCAAGATGATTAAAATTTCAAAAGTGATGGAGGACATGTTTAAAATCGCCGCTTATCAGAGCGAACGTAGCTCAATCCTTAGTATCTAGTATTAAAGGTGCTTCGATAAATGGTTTGACTGTACACAAAGTAATACTTATGGGTTGATGGTTGACGGTTGACGGTTGACAGTTGACGGTTGACTGATGAAAACTGATTGTTCGATTCTTGGAACCAGCAAAAGGGCATTGTAAACTCTTAACCGTCATCAGTCATCAGTCATCAGTCATCAGTCAACAGTCATCAGTCATCAGTCATCAATCAACAGTCAACAGTCATCAGTCATCAGTTTTAAAATGGTGAACATAAACTGCCTGAAGATTTTCAAAAAGCGCCAAGACTTCCATTGTTAGTAGAACTTATGTCATTTTCTTCTATTGTGCGTGCCTTAGGGCGATCGCCGCTCACTACTGAATTTATTTCTAAGTTAAATCGCCAACAAGAATTGCGCTTAAATGGGATTCCTCGCTTACCAAAGGGTTTGGTAGCTTCAGCATTGGCGCAAACTCAAGGCAGGAATTTGTTCGTGGTATGTGCCACTCTGGAAGAAGCCGGACGCGTTTACGCACAACTAGAGGCAATGGGATGGCAAACAGTACATTTTTACCCCACCTCTGAAGCTTCTCCTTACGAACCCTTTGACCCCGAAACTGAAATGAGTTGGGGGCAAATGCAGGTGTTGGCAGATTTCGTAATGGGGCATGGGGCATTGGGCATGGGGCATGGGGAAGAAAATCCCAATTCTCAATTACCTAAGATGGCGATTGTGGCGACTCAAGGGGCGTTGCAGCCGCATTTGCCGCCGCCAGAGGCTTTTCAAGAGTTTTGCTTGACGCTAAAGCGGGGGATGGAGATAGACTTAAATGCTTTTAGTGAAAAAGTAACTCTTTTGGGTTATGAGCGAGTACCACTGGTGGAAACTGAAGGGCAGTGGAGTAGGCGTGGCGATATTGTTGATGTGTTCCCGGTTTCATCGGAGTTACCAGTGAGGTTGGAATGGTTTGGCGACGAAATCGAACAAATCCGGGAATTTGACCCAGCAACTCAACGTTCTGCCCTCGATAAAGTTGAGCAGTTAATTCTCACCCCGACTAGCTTTGCTCCCATCATCATGACACCACTGAAAAATAGTGATGAGTTAGGAGTTATGAGTTCTGAGTTAAATTCTGACTCAGGACTGGGCACTGGAAACTCAGGACTAATTGAAGGTAGCCGTCGTTTTTTGGGTTTAGCGTTTGAGCAACCAGCATCGCTGTTAGACTATTTACCAGAAAACACCTTGATTGCCGTTGATGAGCCAGAACAGTGTCATGCTCATAGCGATCGCTGGGTGGAAAATGCCGAAGAACAATGGTCACTCATCACTCATCAGTCATCAGTCATCAGTGGACTACCAAAAATTCATCGGTCTTTTGATGAGTCTTTGGCTGATGTTGCGCGGTTTCAAACACTGTATTTATCGGAACTGTCAGAGGAAAATGATGGCATAAATCTTGCCAGTAGAAGCGTTCCGGTGACGCCACATCAGTTTGCAAAATTAGCAGAGACTATCCGCCAAGAACGCGATCGCAATTTCTCGATTTGGCTGATTTCTGCTCAACCTTCGCGTTCTGTGTCGCTGTTGCAAGAACACGATTGTCCGGCGCAATTTATCCCCAATCCCCGCGACTATCAAGCCATTGAGAAGCTACAAATCAACCACACACCAGTGGCACTCAAATATTCTGGCTTGGCGGAATTAGAAGGTTTTATTCTACCTACATATCGCTTGGTAATTGTTACTGACCGAGAATTTTACGGTCAGCATTCTTTAGCAACTCCCGGTTTTATCCGCAAACGCCACAAAGCAACTTCTAAGCAAGTTGACCCCAATAAGCTGCGTCCAGGGGATTATGTCGTTCACAGAAATCATGGCGTTGGCAAATTTGTCAAGTTAGAAAGCTTAACAATTAATGACGAAACTCGCGATTATTTGGTAGTGCAATATGCCGATGGCTTACTGAGAGTGGCAGCGGATCAATTAGGTGCATTATCTCGGTTCCGAGCCGCAGGAGATAGAGTACCAGAACTGAACAAAATGACTGGTAAAGCTTGGGATAATACCAAGAACAGAGTCCGCAAAGCGATTAAGAAACTGGCGGTGGACTTGCTGAAATTATATGCAGCGCGATCGCAACAACAAGGTTTTAGTTTCCCAATTGATATGCCTTGGCAAGAGGAAATGGAAGATTCTTTCCCTTACCAACCCACAACAGATCAGCTAAAAGCCGTACAAGATGTGAAACGGGACATGGAAAGCGATCGACCAATGGATCGCTTGGTTTGTGGCGATGTCGGTTTTGGAAAAACGGAAGTGGCGATTCGTGCGGTTTTTAAAGCAGTCACCGCCGGTAAACAAGTGGCACTCCTTGCGCCTACTACTATTTTAACTCAGCAGCACTACCATACACTCAAAGAACGTTTTGCTCCCTACCCTGTGAATGTCGGCTTACTCAACCGCTTTCGTTCTGCCGAAGAACGCCGCGATATCCAAAAACGTTTGGCGACGGGTGAATTAGATGTAGTAGTTGGCACACACCAACTTTTAGGCAAAGGCGTATCATTCAAAGATTTAGGACTGTTGGTGGTGGATGAAGAACAGCGCTTTGGGGTCAACCAAAAAGAGAAAATTAAAAGCTTGAAAACTCAAGTTGACGTGCTGACTCTCTCTGCTACTCCCATTCCCCGGACTTTATATATGTCTTTGTCAGGAATCCGGGAAATGAGTTTAATTACCACACCACCTCCAACCAGACGCCCGATTAAAACTCACCTTGCACCACTGAATCCGGAAAGTGTGCGGAGTGCTATACGTCAAGAATTAGACAGAGGCGGGCAGGTATTTTATGTAGTTCCACGTGTTGAAGGCATTGAAGAGACAACTGCCAACTTGCGGGAAATGATACCGGGGGGGAGATTTGCGATCGCCCACGGTCAAATGGATGAAAGCGAGTTAGAATCAACCATGCTCACCTTCAGCAACGGTGATGCAGATATTCTTGTTTGTACGACAATCATCGAGTCTGGCTTAGATATTCCGCGAGTCAACACCATTTTAATTGAAGACGCTCACCGCTTTGGTTTGGCTCAATTGTATCAATTACGCGGTCGTGTCGGGCGTGCAGGTATCCAAGCTCATGCTTGGCTATTTTATCCCAAGCAACGGACATTATCTGATGCCGCGCGGCAACGATTACGAGCAATTCAGGAATTTACTCAACTCGGTTCTGGGTATCAATTGGCGATGCGCGATATGGAAATTCGCGGAGTGGGTAACTTGCTAGGGGCTGAACAATCCGGTCAAATGGATGCCATCGGTTTTGATTTATACATGGAAATGCTGGAAGAAGCAATTCGGGAAATTCGCGGACAAGAAATTCCCCAAGTTGAGGATACCCAGATTGACCTTAACTTGACAGCATTTATCCCCGCAGATTATATTACCGATTTGGATCAAAAGATGAGTGCTTACCGGGCGGTGGCCACAGCGAAATCCAAAGGAGAATTAAAACAGATTGCAGCTGAGTGGAGCGATCGCTATGGTACTTTGCCAGTCCCAGCCAATCAACTGTTGCGAGTCATGGAACTCAAACAATTAGCGAAAAAACTTGGATTTAGCCGCATTAAACCAGAAAACAAACAGCACGTTGTTTTAGAAACACCAATGGAAGAACCGGCTTGGAATTTGTTAGCGGCGAATTTACCAGATAATCTCAAAACCCGCTTTGTATATTCGCCTGGAAAAGTCACAGTGCGCGGTTTAGGAGTTTTTAAAGCCGACCAACAATTGCAAAGTTTGATTGATGCGTTCGCGAAAATGCAAGGTGCAATTCCAGAGGCAGCTGTTGTTTGACAAATAGAGACGTAGCATTGCTACATCTCTACATTGATTCATCTACTAAATTGCTTGGTTCGCCTGGGTAGAAGTCATAGTCCACAATCTCTGGCAAACTGTAGGGACACTCTACCGGAAAAGTACGCTTGGGCAAATCTGTTTCTCCAACAGCTAATTCGACACCTTTGAGGTAAGCTTTGCCAAGTGCTTCTTCAAGGTAGGGCTTTAGGCTAGGGTTGTCTTCAAGCAGTTCAGCAATATCTAAGCGTTGAATACGAAGTGTTGCTAACCAGCTACGGCTACGGCGTTCTGACTGGTACTCCCATTTTAGTAAATGTCCAATCAAAACACTTAGACGGTTTCGCAATTCTTGACGTTGCTGTTTACCCAAAGATTGAATCTCCTCAATCAGATTTTGCACATCAATCTCACTCCACTGCTCATTGCGAAGTAAAGTTGCTTGTTCCTCTGTCCAAGCGTAAAAATCAGTTTCGTAGAGGCTTGGTGAAGACATCGGGATCTTTGGGTTTGTTTCAGGTATAGGCATTAGGTTAGTTAAAACTCAACGTCTTTGGTTTTATTGTAGAACTGTCTCAAACTCTATTACTTTGAATTATAAAGTTAGCCGCTATGTCAGACTTACTTAGAAGAATTACAGTTAACCCCAAACAATGTGGTGGTCGCCCATGTATTCGGGGTATGAGAATTCGTGTGTCAGATGTATTAGACTTATTTGCAGCTGGACTCAGTGCCGAACAAATCTTAGAAGAAATGCCCGATCTGGAAGCGGAGGATCTCAAAGCAGCACTTTTATATGCATCACGTAAGCTGAATCATCCAGTGTTAGTGGCATGACAATCTGGGTAGACACGCATCTTTCACCTGCGATCGCAACTTGAATTTAGGTTTGTTTACCTATTTTTGCTCAAGTTACTATCAATCTAAAACCAGAAACTTAATAGGAGAGCCAGAGTGAATATTAATCTTGATTTGCCACCAGAGTTAGAAAATGAACTTTCTACTGAAGCTTCTCAGTTAAACCTTCCTCTCTCTGAATACATTCTTCGGATTCTCTCTGTAAGGCAAGCTATAGCAAATCCACCCAAAACAGGAGCCGAACTTGTTACCTATTGGCAGAGTGAAGGTATCATTAACTCACGACCTGATATTACAGATAGTCAAGCATACGCTCGTCAGTTGCGTCATGACGCCGAAACTCGTGAGCGAGCATAGGTAAAGTTGATGTATTTGCTAGATACTGATGTTTTGATTGACATTCAACGAGGTCATGCTCCTGCAATAAGTTGGTTTGCCAGTCTATCACAGTTGCCTAGTGTGCCTGGTTTTGTGGTGATGGAACTCATTCAGGATGCTCAAAACAAGCAACAGTTGACTAATGCTCTAAAACTTGTTGCGCCACTACCTCTAGTCTGGGCTACTGAAGCTGACTTGAATCGCGCCTTGTCTGACTTTACAACCTATCATTTGTCACACAGTCTAGGATTGTTAGATGCTCTGATAGCTGCTTGTGCTGTTGGGCGAGGTGCAACACTTTGTACGTTTAATGTCAAACATTACCGTGTAATTCCTGGTCTTGTTATGGCACAGCCCTACACACGTTAACAGTCACCTAACACTGCGACCTTTTGAGTAAAATGCAAGGTGAAATGCGTACTGCAAGCTGCTGAACGTGTACGTTAGGTAGCTGTAGTTTAATTAGTCGTTTAACTAACAAATTTGTTTTAATAAAGTTTGATATACCTATTTTGTTTTTTATTTGTTATACTTGTTTGCAGAAACAAGCATATTTGTTTAGGGGCAAGCTTATGAGTTACGATACTGCCCGTCAACAACACATTAGGTGGTTACATAAGCAAATAGAAGAGAAGATGTCTGCTCTTAGTGAAGCTGAGGTACGTGTATCTCAGCTACAAGCTGACATTGAATATTTTAAGTTGATGTTAAACATACACGAAAAGGCTAATACCGATGCCTCTAGTCCAGATACTTCTATAATGCTTAACTCTAATGAAAGTTGTGACGGAAGGTCTAATCAAAGTCAAACAAACAACTATATATTTGCCGATAATACCAAATATGGGGTTGCAGATGATAACAAGCGTTCTCCGAAAGAAATGCTACGCACTGAATTTGCAAACAAAACGTTAGCAGAGGTAGCTGAAATTGTTTTGAATAGCCATAATGAGGCTCTGACTGCTGATTACATTGCACGAGCGGTATTTATTACAGAGAACAATGATCAGTATGTACGTGCAAGAAATTCGTTATCTACTGAATTGCGTCGAGGAGCTAGAGAAGGGAGATGGCAACAAATAGGACGTGGTTCTTTCGCTTCAATCCAAGCAGAATATTCGAGGGATAAAAATCTAGTTACCCCACATTTATTAAATAATGGAAACCTTACAAACAATTAAGTTTAGCTACCCATGTCCTAAATTAATCAGTATTAAACAAATATAAGGAAAATTTTTATGCGTCAACTTGCAGCACGACTTGGTGGCAGAAATAGCCGTTCAAACGACTTACTACGCCATGTCGATTCTGATGCAGCAGAATACTTCACTGTCAAAGCCACAGGTCAATCTGGGATGTCTCACTCTGGATTAGCGAGGTTCATTGGTGTAAGGACAAAGGCTGTATGGAGATGGGTAACAGTAGTTCGCCAAGCTGATGTCTCAAACAATTCTCTGCCAGAATGTCTCAAACCATTTGCCGGATATGACCTAACCCTTTCAGGATACTCTGACCCAGAAGGGCGAGATATTCTTGCAGATGGCTTTTGTGCAGCTTTGATTGAGTACTACGCCTCATACTCAAAACAGGTAAACAAAGAAAGTCAAGCAAAGGCTCAACAAACTTTGGATCTAATTAAACATCTGGGGATGCGTATTTTCATCCACAAGAAAACTGGATGGCAGTCTAGCTACAGTTCTTCATCCTCAGTGGAAGATAACTTTGAATTAGAAGTGGAGGCACACAGAGTACGTTTAAGCATCAGGCAGATTCTACGACTTGATGATTATCCAGAACTACAATTGGCTATTAAAGAATACGGTCAAGAGCATCATTGTTTATGTTGGAAGCTTTTTTCTGATACTAATGATGCAATGAACAAGCTTTTGCAAGGTTTAAAAGCAAGAGAAATCCGAGAAAAAAACAATTTATCACGGAGTGTATCGCTTCGAGACCACTATGATACCCGTCCGTTAATGGACTACTCAGCCCTCAGCCGACTAACAGCTAATCAGATTCGCTATCACGATAAGCACCCAGTAGATGCTGTTCGTATTGCTTTCGAGCTTTTACTCCCTAAACACATACCACACCCAGTACCTATTATTGAGAATGTGTACACAGCAGATAAGCGACTTAGAAAAGTAGCAAGACAGAGAAGGCTTAAGGCAGGAGTTCAACTGTCTTTATTCACTGATGATCTTAGAATCAACCCTCAACTTTTATAATAATTAGTGCGCCTTCAACCTAATTTGTTTTGATACTAACAAATTCAGAACTTGCTTCTACTCGAACTCTACTAATTGTGCTATTGAGAGCGATCGCACAAACAACTATCCTTTTAACCTTATGCTGTGTACAAAATACAAGATAGGAGAGATTGTATTGAGACCGATGGCACAAGCAACTGCCGTTTTAACCTTTGCAACATTAATTTAATCAGCCACAGTTTGGAGCAGAAAACTATAGTTGTTAGCATATTTTCACAAACTAGCTCAACAGGTGTATGAAAATTAGAGCAATCATTCATCCAGCAGAAGAAGGTGGGTTTTGGGCAGAAGTTCCTGCGCTTCCCGGTTGTATTACTGAAGGCGATACGATGGAAGAGGTGATGGCTAATTTAAAGGATGCTATTGAAGGTTGGCTTGATGTTGCCAACAGTCGTCATGCAATTGAGTCAACAGATAGAGTTGTCGAAATTGCTGTATGAAATCAATTTCTGGTAAGCAACTTTGTAAGATTGTAGAGCAAAAAGGTTGGGTTTTACGACGAATTACTGGGAGTCATCATATTTATGAAAAGCCTGAACAAGAACAAATCCTGTCAATTCCTGTTCACCGCAATCAAGATTTGAAAGTTGGAACCTTGAAAGCCCTAATGAAAATAGCTCAGCTATCTGAGGATGATTTACTGTAATTGTGAATAATTTAGGTATTGTGGGCGATGCCTACAGTTTTTGCTAGCTTTTGCAGCCTCACAACGCGGATAATTTGATAGTATGATTTTCGTAAAGATTAATAGCTATGACTGAGCTACTTGAACAAGCGATCGCCAAACTAAAAACCTTGCCTGCCACTGAACAAGATGCATAGGCGTAGCCCGCCGCAGGCATCGCAGCAATGATTTTGGCAGAACTAGAAGATCAACGCCGTTGGGATGAAGCTTTTGCTCGTTCTCCAGACATGCTTGCCAAACTTGCAGCCGAGGCAATGACTGAATACCGTGCGGGTAAAACCCAACAGTTGTAGCAACAACTAAAAAGTTACCTCTACTCAAACTCTATCACTTCTGCTGTTGTTAGCGATCGCACAAGCAACTGTCATTTTAACCGTAGCAACATTAATTTAATCGTTGATTGCTGACTGTCAACTGTCAACCGTCAACGGTCAACAGTCAAGGCTTCGACTCCGCTCAGCCTTGACCCTGAGCGAAGTCGAAGGGTCAACAGTCTTCTGTGGAATATTTTTGTCTTAGAGTCCCTTAACTAAACTGTTCCCCTGCGTCTAAGTTAAACAGCATTTGTAGAGTTTGCATACAACGCCGTCTGGCTTCCACATCTTGCTGCGATCGCAGTTGCACCATTGGATCGTGTAAAATTTTATTAACAATTCCTCTTGTTAAAGCTTCGATCACCTCTTGATGTTTTTCTGCGAATTCGGAACCTAATCTTGACAAAGCTTTTTCTAATTCTTGTTCCCGAATGGTTTCGACTTTATTTCGCAGACAGCTAATAGTAGTTACAGTTTCTAAACTACGCCACCAAACATCGAAAGCTTCCACTTCTTCTTCTAAAAGTCGCTCTGCTTCCTGGGCAATCTTCCGACGGCTTTCGTAGTTTTGTGCCACTACAGCCTTCAAATCATCCACGTTATAAGCCTGCACATTTGTTAGTTCATTTACGTCAGCATCAACGTTGCGTGGCACAGAGATATCAAATAACATCAATGAACGCTGAGCTTCTAAAACCATTTCTAATTTGGCGCGGTCAAGTATCGGCTCTGTGGCTGAAGTGCTTGTAAATACTAAATCACTATCGGCAATTACTGTCATCATTTCCGATAGGATGTGAATTTTTATGGGTTGTTCGGGGAACTGCTTGGCTAGTTCTTGGGCACGTTCGCGAGAGCGATTGACAATGCTGATTTCCACAGCACCCTTAGAAATCAGGTGTTGCACTAGCAACCGCGACATTTTCCCTGCACCCAGAATTGCGACTCGGCAAGCAGCTAAATTTGCTACTTTCATTTGTGCTAATTCCACAGCTGCCGAACTAATGGAAACAGCACCAGTACCAATACTAGTTTCAGTGCGAACTCGCTTACCAGCTGTGAGAGCTTGTTTAAATAATCGATTCAAAATGGTTTTTATACCGTTATATTGCTGTCCCAATTTGTGAGTAGTCTTCACCTGAGCCAGAATTTGACCTTCTCCGAGTACCAGACTATCTAAACCACCTGCTACCCTCATGACATGCATAACTGCATCATCATGCAACAACATAAACAAATGTTGTCGTAGAGAAGTCACAGGTAATTTGCTGTGTTCTGCAAGAAATTGAGTTACTTCTCGGATACCTTGGTCTGTTTCGCTGGTAACAATGTAAATTTCCAGGCGGTTACAAGTGCTGAGAATTGCAACTTCGTCAATATGGGGGTAACTGGTAAGATGAGCGATCGCACTTTCAATTTGTGGTTCTGGAATGCTCAACTTTTCACGGACTTCTACTGGGGCTGTTTTATGGCTTAACCCCACCACTGCTATATTCATTTGCTAAATCGTAGTTACTAGTTTGTAGTCGGTAATAAATTGATTGGGAATAGGGAATGGGGAATTGCAGGTTGTTGCTTGGAATAATTACCAAGCAACAAACAAAAATCGATCGCTAACTACTAACTACTAACTACTCTCAGGTGAGGCATTTAAATGCTTCGCCCCTAGTATTACCATTCCCCATTCCCTAAGAATTAGAACAGTTGGAGGGTCTTCGGTTCGCCAAACATGTGGATTGTATCAACAAACCGAGCTGTTTTTGATTGGTTAGAAATTACCAAGCTCTGAGTTCTGGCTCCACCGTTAAAAAAGCGTACACCTTCGATGAGGTTACCAGAGGTGATACCGGAAGCAGCAAACAAAACTGTTTCACCAGATGCGAGTTCGTGAGCATCATAGACTTTATCGGGGTCATTGATACCCATTGACTTTAAGCGTTCGAGGTTGGCTTCTTTGCTTTCTCCAATCAAACCTGTTTTTACTACTTCAGGATCGTAAATCAGTTGCCCTTGGAAATGTCCACCCAAAGCACGCATAGCAGCTGCTGAGATTACACCTTCAGGAGCCGCACCGATACCCATGAGGGCGTGGATATTAGTTCCGGCGAAACCACAAGATAAGGCTGCACCCACGTCACCATCAGAAATCAGTTGTACTCTTGCTCCAGCGCTACGAATTTCTTTGATTAAATCATTGTGGCGATCGCGTTTCATTACAACTACCACAAGTTCATCAATTGCTCGGTCTAGACACTCAGCCAGAATCTTGAGGTTTTCCGTTGCTGACTTGTTGATGTCCACCTTACCCTTGGCTGCGGGAGGTGCTGCTAATTTCTTCATGTAAAAGTCAGGAGCAGCAAATAATCCTCCCTTCTCTGAAATTGCCAACACAGCCATCGAACCAGGTTGTCCGTATGCTACCAAGTTCGTACCTTCACAGGGGTCAACGGCGATATCAATTTCAATTAGTTCATCAGGGTTACAGAGAGCTTCGGCATTTGGTTGGGTACAGATACCGACTTCTTCTCCGATGTAGAGCATAGGGGCATCATCGCGTTCGCCTTCCCCGATAACAATGCGACCGCGCATGTAGATTTTATTCATCCGTTCCCGCATCGCTTCCACAGCTACTTGGTCAGCAGTGTTCTTTTCACCTTTGCCCATCCACTTAGCAGATGCGATCGCTGCTTGCTCTACTACCTCTATAATCTCTAACCCAAGTGTATTTTCCACAGAGTCTGCCCTCTCAACTGCTTGAATTTGCGTTACTTTATCTGGCTATTTCAGTCTTTAAGTCTACCAAAGGGCGGTTACCAAATTTCCATTACAAATGTTAATGATGTGTCAACTCCTAAGTTATTGACAAAAGTGTCAAAAGGAACTGTGTCTGGTGTGGGGTGTTAGATGTGGAGAAAATCCATATTTCACCACCCTACACCCTCTTGTTAATAAAAGTGAGTAGGGAATCGGGAGTGGGGAAACCTTTGCTACCCACTTTCAAAGCGGAGTTTCAAGCTCACAAAGCGATACAAGGGGGGAGAATCGCGAGTCGTGACCCTACTCTCTATGTCAAAGGGCTAAGATATTCCCTCCCTACCCCAAGAAGTGGTCAAGAATTTTAAACATCCTTTCCTTTATTTTATCGTTGTGCTTGTGAGTATTAATACTTCAACACTGTGAGGTAAATGTTAATCTGTGTTTATATCTGGTTTGAAATAATTTAGAAATATCGCGGTTTAATTTGGGAACGGGGACTTGTCAGGAAAAAATATTTCATTGCAGCTGTTGAGTATTGACTGTGAATCGTTAATACTCAACGCTCAACAGTCAACCACCATATACTGTTGTTTATTTTTTGGACTTCCCTAGTTTGTATTAACCCAAAAAAGCATTTAGAGGTGAATCGTGTTTATCGACTACATCACACTCATGTTAATTAACATGGTAGCTGGTTTATTTATACTAGCTGACTATGTATATCGTGGGATAGATAGCTCACATCAAAAACAGTGGATTCCCGGATTTGGTATTGTTGGTGCCATCGCTTTAACAACTGGTTTACACATGAATTTCACCTGGCCAGTTCCTGGTAGCTTTAACATTGCCTTCGGTGAAACAAGTGTTTTATTTGGCATTTTGTTTGTGGCAGCTGCAATTGCCCTGTCTGTGGGTTGGGACTTATTGACAATCGCAATTTACGCTTTTTTTGCTGGTTTAGTGGCGATTGTCATTGGTATCCGAATTCTCAACTTGAATATGACAAAACAACCGTTACTCTCTGGAATCGGTTTTATCTTAACAGGATTTGGTGGTGTATTTGCTGCGCCTACTCTCTATTGGAAAACTAATCGAACTTGGCGATTAATTGGTGTTGTTGTACTAATAATAGCCGCTTTAATTTGGGCACTTACAGGATATTTGGCTTACTGGAATCATTTAGAAAGTTTCCAAAAGTGGGTTCCAGCACCAATGCGGTAAAGGAATTTTCAAAAATCAATTATCTTGTTTAAGAGTTGACTGTTGACAGTTCACAGTCAACAGTCAACAGTCAACAATCTTCCATCAAATATTTTTTTACTTGCAAGCCCCTAAGTAATGGCGGCAATGATCTAGGGTAGAAATATAGTTAAAAACTTGCTTTAAAAATATGCTGGAATTTCTCAATCCCCTTTTAAATCGTCATCCAGAGCGAGTTAAAGCCAACGTCGAAATTTACACATGGCAAACTTGTCCTTACTGCATTCGTGCCAAAATGCTGTTGTGGTGGAAAGGCGTAAAGTTTACCGAATATAAAATCGACGGTGATGAAGCAGCCAGAACTAAAATGGCAGAACGCGCTAACGGACGCCGCACAGTACCACAAATTTTTATCAATAACCAACACATTGGTGGTTGCGACGACCTTTATCAGCTAGATACACAAAATCAGCTCGATGGTTTGTTGGCTCAATAGTAATTGGGCATTGGGCATTGGGCATTGTGCATTGTGGAGATGAGGGAGCAGGGGAAGCTCTTGAGGTAGGGAAAGAATAACTCCTAACTCCTAACTCCTAACTCCCAATGCCCCATATCCTAATTTCTTAAATTGTAAAAATTTGATGAAGTTTCGATCCTACTTAAGAGGATGCTAAATAAATATGGTGATTATCTTATACATCAACAATGGATGCATCGTGCCTTAGAATTAGCACAAGCAGCAGGTGAGGCAGGTGAAGTCCCTGTAGGTGCTGTTATCATCGATTCAACAGGCAATTTACTTGCGGAGGGAGAGAACAGAAAAGAACGTGACAAAGACCCTACGGCTCATGCGGAAATCATTGCTCTTAAGAGAGCAACCGCAACTTTACAAAATTGGCATCTAAATGAATGTACTCTGTACGTAACTTTGGAACCTTGCCCAATGTGTGCAGGTGCAATTGTCCAAGCACGTATCGGATTACTTGTATATGGAGTGGACGATACAAAAACTGGCGCAATTCGTACAGTTATTAACATCCCTGACAGTAGTGCTTCTAATCACCACTTGCAGGTCATCGGAGGCATTCTAGAATCAGCTTGTCGTCAACAATTACAGACTTGGTTTGTGACTAAGCGACCTAAGAGAAAATAACAGACAGAGGTAAAACTGTCCATCTAGCAGGACACAAGTCGTGCAAGAGAATCTACGGTGTAACTAATCAGGCTTTTCGTTAAATTTTATCCGTCAATCAGCTGTCTCCATCATGATGGAATTTTACTCTTTATTCGATACTTGCCAGCACAGACCAGCAAATACTCAAGCAGATGATACCACCTCAAGGGTTTCTCCTTGGTTAAGTCCTCTGGCATATCTATTGGGTCGTTACTGCCTACTACCATTATTCTTTGGGCGAATTAGGATAACCGGACAAAAAAATATCCCTAAAACTGGGCCAGTTATCTTCGCTCCTACCCATAGAGCACGTTGGGATGCGTTGCTAGTACCCTATGCTGTTTCTGATTGTATGATAGCCAAAGACCTGCGATTTATGGTCACTATTGATGAATGTCAAGGGTTACAGGGCTGGTTTGTGCGACGGTTGGGGGGTTTTCCAGTAAATACTAGACAACCATCAATTCGCAGCCTGCGTCATGGAGTTGAACTGCTAAAACAGCGAAAAGCTGTGGTGATTTTTCCAGAAGGTAACATTTACCGTCAAACTCAAGCTCCTTTGAAGCCGGGAATTGCACGTTTGGCTTTGAGTGCTGAATCCAGTGATTCTGGACTGGGAGTGAAAATTATACCTGTCAGTATTAATTACAGTCAACCATACCCTAATTGGGGTACAGATGTGACAATTCACATTGGCTGTCCAATGAAAGTCAAGGATTACATACGTGATTCGATAAAACAAGATGCGAAAAATCTCACAAGCGATTTGGCAAAAGCACTCCAACAGTTAAGTCATCAAGAAAGAGAAATTACCAACCACACATTTGCAGAAATTACTAATTCTTGATTCTGTAAAGCGTTTTCAGACAGTTAATCGCCAAAAAAATCCTACAAAAGAAGCAGTTGACCCTTTGAAGATTTGATGGAAATGACTAACTGCTAGATTTAGCGTGTATCAACCACAAAAAAATTAGTAGTATTTTGGAAGATTTTGAGGACGTATATCTATAAGATTAGCCTTTAATGGTGGAAGATTCAGCCAAATTGGCAGTTTTTGAGCAAATAGCTAATTATTAACTACAAAATACAGAATTGGTCAAGGGTGAAGATTATACAGAGGTAGTGGGAACTATATTCAAGCAATTTTTAGTCTAAATCTGAGAAACTTAGTTATGTGGCTTTGGTTTGCCTAAGACCAAAACAGAGTTAAGATACCGAAAGTATCCATAGCTTTTCTATATAGTTGTTGCACTAATTGACCCCATGAACACTGCTGCCGCTGTTACCTTGATGCACCGTGCTTTTTTATCAGTCTTAGCAGTCCTTAGTTTGCTATCACCTGTGAATGCTCAGGTATCACAGTTACCAGGCACTACTGGCCAACCACAACCCATCGATCCCAATGCTCCTAATAACCTCCGTCCGGTAACTCAAAATAACAGCCTTTTGAGCATTGAAGGGGGCGATCGCTTAATGAAAGATGCAGAACAAGCCGTTTCTGCTCAAAACTACACCTTAGCTGCAAAGAAACTCCAAGAAGCACGTCAGGTTTATAATCAACTATCTAATTTTTATCAAGATTTAAACTCTAGTTTTTCAGGAATTGACAACAGAGTTTCCGATTCTCAGCGTCAAAAAGCTTTATTAACAGCCCAAAAACGAGATGAAGCAACATTTCAACTAGCATTGGTACATCGGGCACAAAATCAGCCAGAATTAGCAGTGCCATTGTTGGTTCAAATAATTAAAAGTCAAAATCCAACGCGGGATTTAGGTAAGAAAGCCTATAAACAGTTGTTTGAATTAGGTTTTGTTGATTCTCCCTACCCCAGAGAAAGCAGTTCATCTTCCTCATCTCAAAAATAAAAATGGGGCATAGGGCATGGGGCATAGGGCATAGGAAGAAGACAAGGGGACAAGAGGACAAAGGAAAAAAATTGCTACCTTGTCTCCCCCCTCTACCTTGTCTCCCACCCAAACCTCATCAGAATGTCCCCACTCGGCTAGTCTAAAATTAGACTTGTCTGATATTTTCTTGCAATTTAACAGTCAACTGTCAACGCCAATTATCTGTAAACTGAATTTTAGGTAAAAATTAAAAAAATAAATTTTATTTTGTAAGCTATTTCTTGATTTCAATTATTAAATTTATTTTGCCCATATTTGACTCTAAGTTTTAATAAGAATTGTTGGGTTGAGCGCTAGCAAAACCCAACTGAGAATTCTTGCTCATTTTCTCAGAACCTCTATCTCTTATTACCAGGAGGTGAATTGCGCTGCGTCAGATTATCAACTTGGAGTTGTTGTCGTCCGTTGGTGATAATTCGCAGCATTTCTTTGAGATCCTGCTCGATGTTTTCTAGGACACCATCAGCATATGCATCAGCGCCGTCTTCAATTTCTTGAGCGTGAGCGATCGCTGTTTGTCGCATTTGCTCTAACTCTTGCTGACAAGCATAGCGTTTGCGCTCAATTTCAGTCAGAGTTTCCTGCATGATTGCCTCACACTCTTGTTGTGTTTGCCGCCGTATTTGTTCAGCTTCTTGTTTTGCTTGTTGAATAATATCGCTTTCAGCTAAAATTTGGGCTTTTTTTGCTTGGGCGGCTTCAACTATTTGCTGACCATATTCTTCTGCTTCCAGGAGAATTTCCTCCTTTTGTTCCAGAATTACTGCTGCTTCTTGAAAAAGCGCTGGCAAAGCAAGCCTGATGTAGTCAAGCTGGTCTAGCAGCTTTTCTTCATCAATGAGTGTGCGTCCTGTCAAGGGAATCCGGAGACTAGAGAGAACCATTTCCTCTAGGCGGTTGAGTTCCTCCTGAATATCTATGGTTCCCTCTGTACCGGCGTACTCTTGAGGGGGGGGGTTACTTCCGTTGAGATTGGGTTCAACATTGGAGACTTGTGATTGTAGCATTGGTATATATCTAGGGCAATGTGTGGGGGAACGAGATGATCGATAGAGCCACCAAACCTTGCAATCTCTTTTACCACACTACTACTTAAAAAACTATACTCATTTGAGGTTGCCAGAAAAACTGTTTCAATTTGGGTAGAAAGAGTCTTATTTGTGTGAGCCATTTGCAGTTCCACTTCAAAATCTGACACAGCCCGTAAGCCTCGCAGCAAAACTTGTGCGTGTCGCATTTGGGCATAATTGACGGTCAGACCGTCAAAGCTGTCTACTTCTACATTCGGTAGATGCTGACAAGAAAGACGGATCTGATCTAGCCGTTGCTGAACACTAAAAAGTGGCACTTTATTGGGGTTCCGCAGTACAGCGACAATTACGCGCTCAAACAGCCGACTACCCCGCTGAATGAGGTCAAGGTGTCCCAAGGTAATGGGGTCAAAGCTGCCAGGATAAATCGCAATCACAATGATATATCAATCTTAAATTTAGGTGATTATATTGAAACTGTATTGCGTAACTTACTCAAATGTATCATCTTGCACTCTCAGCAATAATGCTAAAGCCAATTGTTCTGGTGGCACAAGTTATGCTCAACTAGCCGTTAGGAATTAGACTCCTAAATATAAATGCTGGATTTCTGCCTGTGTTTTCACAATAATGTTGTAGAGGATTCAAGGTTAGTCTGGTATTTCAGACCTAAGAAACTCCGTACTTGTTAACAAAGTGCGCGGTTAGTTAACGAATTCTAGGTAATTTTGCATGGCACTGGATTTTTCGATCTTGCCGTTGGCGTTTCAATTTACTTCCCCAGGGCCGATTCTGCTGAGAATAGGGCCATTGACTATTCGCTGGTATGGCTTGTTGATTGCCACAGCAGTGTTAATTGGCGTCATGCTTTCCCAATATTTGGCAAAGCGCCGTCATGTTAATCCGGAGTTGTTAAGCGATTTGTTTTTTTGGCTGTTAATTGGTGCAATTCCGGGCGCACGGCTATATTACGTTTTCTTTGAATGGCCAAAATATGCTTCAACTCCAGAAAAAATCTTTGCTATCTGGGAAGGAGGAATTGCGATTCATGGCGCAATTCTCGGTGGGGTTTTGGCATCTTTAATTTTTGCCAAACTCAAGCAAGTTTCTTTCTGGCAATTGGCGGATTTAGTAGCGCCTTCGCTGATTTTAGGTCAAGCCATTGGACGTTGGGGCAATTTTTTCAACTCCGAGGCTTTTGGCGATCCTACTGATTTACCCTGGAAACTATACATTCCACCAGAACGTCGTCCCCTGGAGTATGTTAATTTTGATTACTTTCATCCCACCTTCCTCTACGAATCTTTGTGGGATTTAATGGTGTTTGGGCTGCTAATAACGTTGTTTTTCCGCTCTTTATCCGGCAAACCACGTTTGAAAGTAGGCACGTTATTTCTAGTTTACTGGCCAGCCTACAGCTTAGGACGCCTGTGGATTGAAGGATTTCGCACTGATAGCTTGATGCTTGGGCCTTTGCGAATGGCACAAGTGGTGAGTTCCTTGGGAATTCTACTAGGATTATTGGGGTTAGCTTGGCTTTACTTACTCAAACGCCCTTTGCCTGATGTAGTTCCTAGTCCCAAGGGTAATGGAGAGATGAGGGGATGATGGGGATGAGGGAGACAAGGAAGACAAGGGAGATGGGGCAGGGGAGAATAATAACTCTCCAGTCACCAGTCACCAGTCACCATTCCCAATGCCTTATAACCAAAAATAAAAAATGCCCCAGAGTTTTCTCTAGGGCTTAACCAGGGTGCATCTACCATTACTCTCTACTGGGGAAAGAGAGTAAATCCGGAAAGATACTGAGAAAATAACAAAAAAATTTTTTGAGGGTTGGCTGTGTGTGCTTTTCAGAGTAAATATACAGAAAATTTAAGTGATAAAAAAACACTATATGCTGTGGAACCTTCTGTGTACATTGTGGGAGCAGGCCCCGGAGATCCCGATTTATTAACAGTAAAGGCGCAGAAATTATTGGCTGTAGCTGATGTAATTTTATTTGCTGATTCTTTAGTTCCAGAACAAATTTTAGGAATTTGCCGCCAAGATGCCGAGATTGTGAGAACTGCAAATCAAACTTTAGAAGAGATTGTGGCGATTATGGTAGAAAAGGTGCGATCGCAACACAAATCTCTAGTCCGTCTCCATTCCGGCGATCCCTGTCTCTACAGCGCCATTCACGAACAAATGCAACTCCTAGCACAGGCAAATATCCCTTTTGAAGTTGTACCTGGTATCAGCGCTTTTCAAGCTGCTGCTGCCAAACTCAAAACAGAACTGACTGTACCTGGTTTAGTCCAAACCATCATTTTGACACGCATCAGCGGACGTACAGAAGTCCCCGCCACCGAAGAATTAGCTTCTTTAGCAGCACATCAAGCTAGCCTCTGCCTATATCTGAGTGCGCGTCATGTGGAAAATGCCCAAGCCAAACTATTAGAACATTATCCAGCCGAAACCCCTGTGGCAATCTGCTTTCGCGTCGGCTGGCCCGATGAAAAAATTAAGGTTGTCCCCCTCAATCAAATGGCAGACTGTACCCATCAAGAAAATTTAATTCGCACCACACTTTATATAATCAGTCCAGCACTTTCGCCAACCACAGGGCGATCGCGTTTATATCATCCCGAACATAGTCATCTGTTTCGTTCGTCTCATTGAAGATTGGGCATGGGGCATGGGGCAGGAGGGAGCAGGGGAGATGAGTTTTCCCCTCTGCGCCTGGAGCCTCTCTCTGCACCTGGAGCTTTTTCTGCCCAATGCCCAATTCCTGTACAATTCGATAAACTTTACATTGTAATAAAATTCAAAATTTCAATTGCTTACTATGCCATTAATTAAAGTCCAAACTTCTGCATCTGCTCCTCAAAAAGCTGAAATTGAATCAATGCTTTTGAGTTTGTCAGCTAAGTTAGCAAAACATTTAGGAAAACCCGAATCCTATGTGATGACGGCTTTTGAAGCAGAAATTACTATGACTTTTGCGGGTAATACAAACCCTGTTTGTTACATTGAAATTAAAAGCATTGGCACGATGAAGCCAGACCAAACAAAAGCCATGAGTGAAGATTTTTGTCAGCAAATTAATCAAACTTTGGGTGTGGCTAAAAATCGAATTTATATAGAATTTGCAGATGCCAAAGGTGCAATGTGGGGCTGGAACGGCAGCACTTTTGGTTAATAGACTTCTTGCAGAAGTCGGGAAAAGGGGAAGGGGGGCCCCCTCTGGGGATAAGGGGCAGGGGAAAGGAGGAAAGGTTTGGTATTTTCCCTTTCCCCAATAAAGATGTATCCCTTTGACCACAAGAGTCCAAAAAGCAATTGATTGCAAGAGGTCTAATGTCGGTTTTCTCTATTGACACTCCCCACGGCTAAAGCCAGGGGATTCTTAGCTCACAGTCCAATGTTTTCCCCGCAGGATTTCTCCAACGAAGCAAGAGGATCGAACTCACTTTTCTGGATTCTGCTTTTGCCTTTAACCAACAATTATTGAGTGTAGGATAGAGATCCAGCATCAACTCGTAATTTTTTATGTCTGCTACACCTCTTGTATCTCAGGTTGACTCAGAAAAAACAGCCAAATCAGCATTACTTCCTCCCCTGCTTGGTGCAAGTGTCGCCGAGTTAACAACTTGGGTGCAACAACAGGGACAACCTACTTACAGAGGAAAGCAACTGCATGAATGGATATATCACAAAGGGGTGCGATCGCTCTTAGATATTTCTGTGTTTCCGAAGCAATGGCGCAACGAAGTCGCAGAAATTCCCATTGGACGCTCAAGTTTACACTACCGATCTGTGGCCCCCGATGGCACGGTGAAATATCTTTTGCGATTAGCAGACGGACAAATCATTGAAACTGTTGGTATTCCTTCAGACAATCGGTTGACGGTTTGTGTCTCTACTCAAGTGGGTTGTCCAATGGCGTGTGATTTCTGCGCTACTGGGAAAGGAGGCTACAAGCGGAATTTAGCACGGCATGAAATTGTCGATCAAGTATTGACCGTACAAGAAGATTTTCAACAACGAGTTAGCAATGTGGTATTCATGGGTATGGGCGAACCGTTGTTAAATACTGAAAACGTACTAGCTGCCCTGAAATCTCTCAATCAAGATGTTGGTATCGGTGCGCGATCGCTCACTGTTTCTACAGTAGGAATTCGCGATCGCATCCGTCAATTCGCACAACACCATTTGCAAATCACTCTGGCGGTTAGTCTCCATGCACCCAACCAACCACTCAGGGAAAAACTCATCCCCAGCGCCCGCGCTTATCCTCTGGAAGATTTGCTGACTGAATGCCGTGAATATGTGGAAATCACTGGACGTCGTGTGACTTTTGAATACATTCTTCTGGCTGGTGTAAATGATTTGCCAGAACATGCATTAGAACTATCGAAACGTCTGCGGGGATTTCAAAGTCATGTAAATTTAATACCTTACAACCCCATCCAAGAGGTAGATTATAAGCGCCCCAACCGCGATCGCATTCAAGCATTTCTCAATGTCCTCAAGCAACAACAAATTGCTGTCAGCGTCCGTTACTCCCGTGGTTTAGAAGCTGATGCTGCTTGCGGACAACTCAGAGCAAGTAATTAAGTGGTTGATTGTTGACTGTGGACGGTTAACAGTTATGACAGACTGGTGAGTGGTTGAAAAGTCTTTTTCTAGAAAAGTAACGCCCAATTTTGGATTTGAGATTTTGCGGAGTATAGAATCGATATTCTAGTTACTGATATTGCATAGCTTTGGCATAATCGCCCAAAGCGTAGCAAGCAACTCTTAGGCTGGCAAGAGCTTGTTCTTCACTGCGTCGGTCTTTAAGCGCCCTAGCTAAAAGTAAACGTTCTTCATAATATGTAATTGCTTTGTGATGATCCCCCAAGGCTTCACAAGCAACTCCTAAACTACCTAGAGATTGTTCTTCGCTGCGCTTGTCTTGGATTTCTTTGGCTAATTGTAAGCGTTCTTCATAATATTTAATGGCTTTTGTATAATCACCCAAAGCATAGCAAGCATTACCTAAGTTCTTGAGTACCTGAGAAGCACTACGAACATTTTTTAACGAGCGTGCTAGAATAACACATTCCTCATAGTAAGCGATCGCTTTTGGATAGTTGTCTAAAGCATACCAAGCGTTACCCAAATTTTTCAGTACTTGTTCCTCTCCCCAATTATCTTTGAGTTCGCGTACAATTGCTAGGCTTTGCTGCTGATACTCAATGGCTTGTGTAAAGTTACCTAAAGCTTTATATACCAATCCCAAATTATTCAGTGCTGCTACTTGACTGCGTTTATCTTGTAGCTGTTGAGTTATTTTCAAAGATTTTTCTAAAAATTCAATTGCCTTGTGATGGTCGTTCAGGTGGCGGTAGGCATTGCCTAGATGCGAAAGTGCTTGCATCTGCAATGGTAAATCTGAAACCTCTTCACTCAAAGACATACACTCTTGAGAGTAGGAGATAGCACTTTTGTAATCTCCTGCGCTGTAACTTACCAATGCTAAAAAAGAAAATACCTGTGCCTGTTTTTGTAAATCCTTAACCGCCTGGAACAGTACTAAGGATTGTTTTAAGGATTTCATTGCTGCTATTAATTCACCAGCTTGCTGCTGTTGAATACCTTGCCGTAATAATTGAGACGCCTCGGATAAATGTTCGTCACTATCCTGTACTGGTGGTATTTGTGGTTGTGACCCAGAGTCAAATTCATGGGTAATTGTATTGCGCTTCACTGGTTTTAAGTGTGTTATGGATAATTTGAGAGGGACAGTATTTTTTGATGTATGGTTCCATCCGTCTTTAGACATCAACCCCTTCCTATTTAGTCTGGTGGTAAGTCTAGTGTTCCCAAAACCAGAATTTATCTTTCATAAAGCTGAATTACCACAGTTTGGATGCCAAATACTTGTATTGGCATCTAAAAACTTCATCAATGATGGCAGCGGTAAATTAATCCGTGAAGCGATGCGCTGCTTAAGTTTCCATTCTTCAACAAGCAATCAAAATTAAGAGGCTTCAACTAACTAATAGACTGAAGTTTCCTAACTCACTTTTAATTAATAAACTTTATCTATTTATTGGTATTTTTGTATTCCAAACTTGTTCAAATTCTCCTTTTGTAATTTCAAAGTCGCCTATATCATCTTCACGTATTAATTGATCGCATAACATTCCGTAATCATCAGCAATGTGGCTACTATCATAAAATAATACATTGCCATTTTCATAAATTTCAATTTGTCTAACTACATGGCTATTATCACCAATTTCCATAAAGTAGGTGCTAGTACCCCAAGCATCAAACTCACCTCCAAGAGATTCATCCCAGAACCACTTGCAATATTTCTTTGTTTTTACTAATCCAGACATAATTAGTTTATTCCTTAGAACAATTACTGCTTGTCAGCTACTTTAGGCAGATAGAGTGTTTGCCAATTTTCAGTAAATATGTCTTTCAAACTCAAAAATCAAACTTTTTTACTGGATAATGTACATCCTATGCCAGTCCTAAATGATTTGCGAAATCTTACTCCTCACACCGTTATTTAACTACAGTCAACACTCACAACTAATATTTTTCACAAATTAAATAGGATTGCTATATAAATTTTAGCTAATAAATTTGAGTGTTTAGCTTTTAGTCGCTTATGTTTTAGCATTCCTAACAACTAAATTATTTTACTGTGCTATTATCTGCATCTGTGCTTTGAATGTGGCGGAGGATATCTCGGACTTCCATAAGAATTTTCCCTAGCATGTTTTTCCCACTACCGTCAGACCCACAACCCCAATAAAAATCGATGGGTGAATTTTCAACAATTTCTTCATCCCCTGTGGAAAGTAAGATATCTCTGATATCTCTATGAGTTTGAAATTTGGATAGCACAGCTTGGCGCATAATGTCGTCTTTAACTTGTTCCCAGTCTTGACGCAAAGGCCGAGTTCTTTCACGCCCCATTCTTGCAGCATCTTTAGGCATTTTAACCAAGCGGATTTGTTCTACATGAGGTGTACCAAGGAACTTTTGTGCTTGAAAGTAATGTTCGCTAGTCGGCCAATACAATCCATCAAGCTCGAAGCCGTGGAAAGAAAAATTAGAGAAACACCCATATTGTTCGCGAGTGCTATAAAAGTAGATTGTCATAGAATTTAGTAATACTGGATTGTCAATAAATACTCATAGCGATCGATATTCTATTAACTAAATTCTCTGATAGCAATATACTATTGTATGGTTGGCCATTCATAGTGTTGATTAACAACAAGTTAGTTTCTAAAAATTTAATTATTTTTCAATTGTTTTATAAAACAGAAGACTGATTTTCTGGTGCTTCAATAAATGCCTCAAAGTCACGATTAGGCGACCATTGAATAGCGCCATCCCGTCCCGTAAAAAATAGTTTAGTTTGACTTCGATTCAGTTCCGATAAAGTTTTTTCATCCAAGTTGGCAGCAGCAGTAATGGCCACTTGTGGTTGCAGTACAAGCACTAGGTTTTTCAAAGATTGTGGCGCGCACCAAAGTACTTGTGGACGAGGTAAACTTCCATTTTTAACTAATTTTTGTACCTCTTGAGACTTGATATTGCCTACTAATAACCAATTCCAATCTAAAATTTGCAATTGTAAAATAGGTAATTCATCGTTGATTAATTGTGCTACTAGGGAACCAGCTTGTACAGCTTGACCAACTGCTAAAGGTTGGTAAGATCCTTGATGTTTTTGTATTTCTTCTTGAATTGCCTGAATAGCAATAGTATTTTCTGGCTTTGGAGAATAGTCATAAAAATTTTTGATTGGTAAACGTTGGGCTAATTCAAACCAAGCATTACTTTCATTGCCTTGAAAATCAGTAGCGATCGCCCAATTAATTTGATTGATGCCCTGCTGTTGTAAAAACGGTAAAATTGTGAAGCGTCCTGTACCTTCATCACCACTATTAATTACAGTTACTGTTCCTTTATCTTGAACAACTATAATTGGTTCTGTACCAGACTCTAATATCGTAATCCTAAATAATGTATTCGCAGAATGCCAAAGAGGGAGGATTACCAAACCAATTGCAATTACACTAGCAAACCACCAGCGCTGCTGCCACCAGCGTACCAGCCAAACTAAAATAATTAGTGCATAAATAGCTAGCAATTGCCAACTAGATATGCTACCTACAGCCACAGAATTTCCTGGCAAAGTGCTAAAAAATTCCACTAGTTGAATCATCCAATCAGTAGGGTAATGCAACAACCCAGCTACAAAGCTTCCTGCTTCAGTCAAAATTAATGCTGCAATAGCACTGATGATACCACCGATACTAATAATAGAAATTAATGGAGTACTAAGCACATTCAGCAATAAACTGTAAGTTGGCACAACTCCAAAGACAAAAAGTTGCACAGGTAAAGTCCAAATAGTGGCAGCTAAAGGAACAGCAATTAAAGAAGCCATGGCAGATGGTAACCAATTCAAACGCTCAATAATTGGTGGTACTGTTACAACTAATCCCAATGTTGCTAAAAAGCTTAATTGAAAACCTAAATCCCAAATCCATAACGGATTAAATAGTAATAAAAGTGTGGCTGCTAATAACAGCGAACCTAGTTGTTTTACCTTTCTTTTTAATAACAAACCAATTAATGCTGCAAAACCCATAATTACGGCTCTCAGAACCGCCGGTTGAAAACCTGTTAAACTCAGAAAAATAATTAAACCCAAAAACCCAAGGGTAAATTGTATTCCTTTTCTTGTACGCTTCGTCAATTGTAATATCACACCCAAAATCAACGAAGTTTGAAATCCAGAAGCAGCTAAAGCATGAGCTAACCCTGCTTTTACGAATAAATCGCGGATATCGTAGGGTAAATCCACAGCTTTGCTACCTAAAACCATTGCACTGACAAGAGAACCTTCTGGAATACCCAAACTCTGAACTTGCGATCGCACAATTCGCTGCCGAATTTGCCACCAACCCCATTTACGTTCTTGTTCTAAAACATTGATTTGTCGCCCAATCAAACCAGCAAACGTTCCCTCTTGCTTGAGAAACTTTTGAAAATCGAAACCACCAGGATTGGAAGCCGCCTTCGGTTTGTATAAAATCCCAGTCACAGCAATTTGTTGACCAGGGTATAAACCAGTAGCCTGAAGAATGGGCACTGTTACATATAATTTTCCCGTAACTCCTTTTGGGATACCTGCTGAACCTTGAGCGTTTTTAACTTCATCTAGCTGAGTCGCTTCCAGCCAAAATTGTCCCCGTTGACTGCGAGTTAAGCGCGGATTACTCGCCACTTCCCCGCGAACAATCACAAGCTGTTCTTGATTATTGCTATTTCCAGGAGGAACGAACTGACTGATATCTTTTGCACTTGGTTCCGGTACTCGCCATTGAAAATACACAGTTGCTAACAATCCCACTAACCCAGCAGCTAACCATATTCTCGGATGGGGAATAGTTTGCCAGTTGTTAAGCATTGTCTTGGCTTTGCCTCTACCATTTTCTGCTTTCTGAGCAAGTTTCCGTGAGATGATGTAGCGTCTTCTCAAAAAAATTGCTCCCGCTATCCCCAGAATCAAAATCCATGCACCACCCCAAGGAATTGCTGTAAACAATAAACCCAGAATGTAGCCAAGACAAATAATTACACCACTAGCTTGAATCATAAAATTTTTTCTAAAAGCACTTAGCAAACAGAATTTACAGTTAATTATCAAAAATATGCCAACATATCAATTTCTGTCTTCCCGCGTCATCACCTGTAGCTTTCCTTTGAAAAATTAGTACTAATAACAACAGGATTTACGTATGGTAAACGAGAAATTAAGGATTTGGGCTGGGCATACCGCAGGAAAAAATCCCCAATGCCGTATTTGCGACCTCAACAAATAATCTCACCGCGTAAGTCCTGAAACATTTTTGCATACCCACTTACAAACAAAGCCTGCTGAAGCAGGCTTGATAATTGCAAGCTCTTTCTCTGTACCTCTAAGGCTTGATTAGAACTTACGCACACTCTACGAATTGTTCTTGACGAGAGGCTGCGCCTTTGCAGAAAAAAGCCTCTCATAGAGAAGGCAGTTCCATAAATCTAGCTTTTCGTAGATTTTTGCGTAAATTTTATTATGTAACACCGATTCACCAAAATCATGATATAAATGCAAGGACTTGTAGGGGCGAAGGGCCCTTCGCCCTACATTCGTATTTCTATCATCAATATATAGTGAAAGTAATATCGCTAGCCTTGCTATCAACGTACCCAGCGCTCATACCAGCAATTTTAAAGTAGTTGCTGATTTGTACTTCTTCAAAATTCATCATCATCTTCAAGTTAAAAAACCTGATAAACACAGGCAGATAAGCAAGAAAAGCCCTTATCTCTCACTTTCCTTCCTAGTGACACCACTAATCTGATGTCTTCTTCAACAACGGAAAGCCTAACTTTTCTCTTTGCTCAACATACAAATGAGCAACTTTACGTGCTAAGTGACGAATCCTAGCAATGTAACGAGTTCTCTCCGTCACTGAAATTACACCTCTAGCATCCAGCAAATTGAATGTGTGCGAACACTTCATTACATAATCCAAACTTGGCAAAACCAATCCTCGCTCTGTTAGTTGCGTAGCTTCTTGCTCATACAAGTTAAACAGCGTCAGCAGTAACTCAGGATTCGACGCTTCAAAGTTATAGGTACTTTGCTCAATCTCATTTTGGAGAAAAACGTCTCCATAGGTAATGCTATCTGTCCACTGAATTTTAGTAATTGCTTCCACTTGCTGGAGATACATCGTCAAACGCTCTAATCCGTACGTAATCTCAATTGACACAGGGCGACAATCAATTCCACCACACTGTTGGAAGTAGGTAAATTGAGTGATTTCCATCCCATCCAACCAGACTTCCCAACCAGTACCCCAAGCTCCCACCGTCGCATCTTCCCAGTTATCTTCCACAAACCGTACATCATGTTCTTCTGGACGAATACCTAAAGCCCTTAATGAATCAAGATAAATCTCCTGAATATTCTCTGGCGACGGCTTAATTAAGACTTGGTACTGGTAATAGTGTTGAAAGCGATTCGGGTTTTCACCGTAGCGCCCATCTGTAGGACGACGACACGGCTCAACATAAGCTACAGCCCAGGGTTCCGGGCCCAATGCTCTTAAAAATGTTTGGGGATTTTTAGTGCCTGCTCCCTTCTCAATATCGTAAGGCTGAGCGATCAAACAACCGCGATCGCTCCAAAACTGATGCAACAAAGCTATTACCGACTGAAAATTCACGCTTTATCCTTCCTTAGTCAGCACATTGCATAAACCATTGTTGCTCACAACCCTGCACTGTGGGGAATTTCAGAAGGTTCAAAAAAAAGGTCAAAAAAAAGTGGTCAAAGAGGTTGACACTCTAAGAAGGGTTCGCTATATTGAATAAGTGCCAGAGAGAGCGAAGCGAAAGAGCGACGCTACTGGGACACGGAACCATGA